>ENA-ORXT01001625-ORXT01001625.1-marine-metagenome-genome-assembly--contig:-NODE-1625-length-29381-cov-4.477102_pt1 | contig 29381 bp, 28 predicted proteins | sample MGYA00237868_ERZ511482 | MGnify/ENA metagenome assembly ERZ511482 | reverse complement strand
CTGATGTCTCCCTTCGAGGGGCTGGTTTTCGACCAGCTCGACTACCGCTTTTCCGATCTGAACGCAGAGCTCTATTGGGATGTCCGGCAAACTACTAATTCGTTTACCGGCATTGCCGCTGAACTGAAGTACTACCGAACGCTGTCCGATCAGATTACCGAAGTTGATAATTCGAGCCTGTTTACCCTAAGCAAGGATGTTTATTTCGTGCCCAAAGCTTACTTCCTGTACGATAAGCTGGACGTTCGCGATTTCCCGATGCGGGGCTTTAGCCTGGAGGGAGAAGCCCGGGGGATTCATAACCTGAACGCAGAAAATGTCGACGAAAATAAATGGGCCTTTAATGCTGATCTGGATGCCCTTTTTCTCCTGCCAATGGGCGGGAAAGTAAGCGCCGGACTGGAAATGAACGTCGGCGGATTTCTGGACGGATCGTCTCTTCCTTACCGCTATTACCTGGGGAGCAATAATCGTAACCTCTTCAATAACTTTAAATTATTCCCGAGTATTAATCTGGGGGAAGCCTCCGGAGAGAATTTATTGATGGGAGAATTATTTGTTAGAATTAACCCCGCCGTCAGTCATTACGTTACGGTTGGTGGGCGGGTGGCCCGACTGGGTCAAGAGGAAGGATTGCCGACTTCAATTGATCGGGACTTGCTGGCAGCCGGTAGATTTACCTACGGCTACAACTCCCCCCTGGGGCCCATTGAATTAAGCTATGCCCACGGAAATGCCGGCGGAGAATTGTACCTGAATATTGGCTATTGGTTTTAAAAAGACATGAATAATAAACTGTGGGTTGTTGTTAGACATTTTGCCGCCGGAGACGTCTCCCCTCTCCTTCGGAGAGGGCCCGGGGGAGAGGTTTTTAAAAGATGCTGCGGATTGCAGCTTTAACTTCAAACATCCAATCTATTATTCACACGCCCTCCCAAAGAATATTGGTACTTTTGCGGAGAATCCATACATACAAACATGCTCAATCTCGCGCTACTTACCTCCATCTGTGAAGCACCAGGCGTTTCTGGTTTTGAACGCCGCATCCGTGAATTGGTCCTTCGGGAAGTACGGGAACTGGCAGATGAAGTAGCCGTTGACAATATGGGTAATGTGATCGCCATTCTTCGGGGAAAATCTTCGAAGCGGGTGATGGTGGCCGCGCATATGGATGAGATTGGTTTTATCGTCAACCACATCGATGACAAAGGCTTTATCCGTTTTCTTCCGCTGGGTGGTTTTGACCCGAAGACGCTGACGGCCCAGCGGGTGGTTGTTCACGGGCGGGAGGATGTGATTGGGGTATTGGGCTGTAAGCCGATCCACATAATGAAGCCGGAGGAGCGCAAGCAAGTTGTTCCGTTGAACGAATATTTTGTCGATACGGGAATGACCAAAGAGGCAGTGGAAAAACTGATTTCTGTCGGAGATCCTATTTCCCGGGAGCGGGCACTGATTGAAATTGGTGATTGTGTTACGAGTAAGTCGCTCGATAACCGGGTGTCGGTTTTCATTCTGATCGAAACGCTTCGCCGGCTCAGAGGACAGGATTTACCCCACGATCTTTACGCCACCTTCACGGTGCAGGAAGAAGTCGGACTGCGCGGTGCAATGGGAAGTGTAGGACACATCGATCCGGACTTTGGCTTCGGTCTGGACGTAACGATCGCCTATGATGTTCCGGGCTCCAGCCCGCACGAAGCGGTTACCGGCCTGGGGAAAGGAACGGCAATCAAGATACTGGACGGTTCCGTCATTTCAGATTACCGCATGGTGAACTACCTGAAAGAAACCGCCCGTGCTGAAGGCATTAAGACTCAACTAGAGTTGCTGCCCGCCGGAGGAACGGATACGGCTGCCGTACAGCGCTACGGGAACAAGGGCGCGATCGCAGGTGCAATATCCATCCCGCTCCGCAATATGCACCAGAGTACAGAAATGGCCCATAAGGAAGACATCGTTGCCACGATTGATTTGCTGGCCGCAGGCATCAGCCAGCTGGAAACGTACAACTGGGACTTCAGCGCCGACCACGATACGGCCGCCGCACATCCGGACGCCATCAAGCCCGGAGGCGAAAATGATCTGAGCTGGATGTGAAATAAGCCTAAGCCGCCTCCCGGTGCGGAGCTGCCGGAGGATCATTGAACTTTTTCATCTCATCGCGAATATCAGCGAGTAACTGAATATCCTTCGGGGTAGGGACGATCGCGTTGCCCTCGTCTTCGGCTTGGTCTTTCAGGCTATTGATGAAGCGGATCACGATGAAGAGCGTAAGGGCAACGATGCCAAAATCCATCATCGCCTCAAAGAACTTACCGTAACCAATTACGACGCCAGGCGAAAGAACGCTGCCATCAGCTGCCAGGGTTGGGTCGGCGATGACCCATTTCAAATCTCCCAAATCTACTCCGGCCGTCAGGTATCCAAGCGGAGGCATAATTATTTGCTTGACGAGTACATCAACAATCTTATTAAAAGCCGCACCGATAATGATACCAATGGCCAGATCGATCATGTTACCCTTGACGGCAAACTTCTTGAATTCGTGGAAAAATTTTCCCATGGGTAGGCTGTTTTTTTGCTATAACCCGGAAACAGTGGGGGATGTTAACAATGGGCCGAAACGGATAAGAAATTATGATCTCTCCTCCCAAAGTATTATGTTAAGTAAGTGTTTGGGCGAAGCGTTCGCCTCTAGTGTTGAGGTGAGCGTTCAAAGTGGGGCCGGAGCCTTCAAGAAGGCTGAAAAATGCCCGCCGAAACCGTATAATGTTAACCGGGTTGGGGCTTTTAAAACCCTGCTTTTCATCCTTTCATTGGGCCTGCGGTGAGCGCCAAAAAAGATTTATGGGTAGAGCCAGCTTGCCATTCCTGAGGCTAAAGCAGCTACGAAGAGGAAAAGATGGAGTACTTCGGCCCGGGCGGAATCTACGTCAATAATGGCAAGCCCGAACAGGATGCCAATGGGAATGATGAAGAGCGCCAGGGCCGGAACTGCGAGTGGCCCACCCAGTAAAACGGTCGGTATGGTGCAGAGCAAAAACCAGTAAATGACGGTTACGCCCTTCTTCCCTTCCATGTTCAGGAGGCGGGTAATGCTGCCGAAAAAAAGCGACAGAAAGAGCAGTATCAAGGCCAGTAAAGCAAGCGGGATTGCGTCGAACATCGGCAGCGGAGAAAGACTGATGAACCCCAGTCCGTTCCACTGAGTGGCCCAGAAAGCCGGGGCAATGCCATTGAAGTAAGCCCATACCGTGGCAAAAAAGCAAACGGCGGCGAAGCCCGTCAGAAATTGCAAAAAACGTCGAAACTCTGGCTTCCGTAATACGGTGATGGCGGCAAGGAAGGCCAGCCCGAAAAGAAGGTAATCCGACTGGAAAAGGAAAGCGAGCCCCAGCCAGGCGCCAGCGTTAAAGAGGGGGATGGCCGGTTCGTCTTTTTGGTATAAGCGACCGACGGAAATGAGGCCGAAGAGTAAGAAAATATTTGCTACCTGCACGGGGTGAAGCCACCGAAAAGTAGGGACGAGGCCCCAGATGAGCACAATGAACAAGCCCGGAAACTGGGTAACTGCCCTGGAAAGCCGGTGGCGGGTCGCCAGCAGATTGGCCTGAATGCCAAGGACGAAAATCAGGATTACGGGAATAAGTAAGCCCAGCCAGTGATTGCCACCCACGAGGGCCATCATCCAGTTGCCAAAGTAGCCGCCGCTGTCTTCAACCACCACCGGCGCCACTGCTCCGCCCAGCAAAGCCGGAAGTTGTAGCAGGAAGGCGTAGACCAGCAATAATAAGCCCGCCTGGGCCTGGTTGGATCTGAAGAAGGAGAGCAATATGCCTGGAGTAAGTTAGGAGGTAAAGTTACAACACCCATCAATCAATTTCCCGTTCCGTATCCGTAATCAGTTCACGGGCTTCGCGGTAGGTGTCGGCCAGGTCGTCGGCAGAATCCTGTCCGGCGTAGAGGGCCATCTCGCAGCGTTTCAGCAGCTTATCATAACGCGCCGTAAGGGCTGGCAGGGCACCGGCACCCGTAAGCTTTTCGGCTACATTACGGCGGCTTAATTCGGCAACGGGCAAATGAAATTTATCCCGCAGATAACCAAAAACGGCACCCTCCACGGCGTCATAAAACGGGCGGGGTTCTACTTTGGTGAGGTGTGTTTTAGCTGCTTTTAATCTTTCCGTTGCTGCTTTGGCTGCTCGTTGCTTTGCCAGTTCCACGGGGTCCCGGTTGTCCCGATGATCCTGGTACCGTTGCCAGCCAACGGCACCGCCGGCCAGCAGCAGGGGCAGCAGGAAGAGCATCCAGTATAGGGAAGATTCCGTTGCCGCAATGCCGTACTGGCGGCCAGCCGGAAGACTGCTGACGGGCAGCAGGCTGAGCGTTTCTTCTACGACCTTACTGGTGTCGATGTCGTAAGTTGGTTGCCCGCTTCCACCGGCGACGGTGATCCTGAAAGTAGAAGGAGCATCGGTAATGTAGCGGGCACTGTCGACGTTGAAGTAGGTCAGTCCCGGATTCAAATTGTAGGTGCCGCCGCGCTTGGGCACTACTTTATATTCAAAGGTCTTGCGACCGAGCATGCCGGTTGGGCTGTCGAGAAACTCTTCCTGCAGGATCTCCGGATCATAAATGTCCCAGTCGTCTTCACTCACGGGCGGGAAGGCATCGAGGCGTTCCACGTCTCCCTCACCGGTTACGGTAATGCGCAGGGTAAGGGCATCATCGGTGGTCATCTGGTCGCGGTCAGCCTGCACCTGGATGTGGTAAGTGCCTACGCCACCGGCAAAATCATCGGGCCGTGGTTGGGGCAGTTCTCTTACAAAAACGTAGAGACTATCCGTATTCAACGGGATCTGCTCCGTAAAACGCCGGGAAAAGCTGCTGTTGTTGCGGTAGCGCACGGTGCCCAGCACCATGCGGTAGGGGTCAATTCTGATGAGGCCGCTCTTGGTGGGGAAGAGGGCAAGGCTACCGAGGGTTCGCCGTTGATATTCGCGGCCATTCTCGATCACGGATCGGGGCCGGCCGTCGTATTGCCTTCGGGGCTGCGCGTAAAAGCCGGAAAAATCGGGTTCCTGCATCAGGTTGCGGGAGATGACGTTGGTCGTTGAGTAAAGGTTAAGGTTCAGGATGATCTGCTGGCCCACGAAGGCTGTATCGGTGGACAGCTCCGCGCGCAGAAAATCAGGAGGTGCCATGGCAGCGGCGTCGGCGTCAACGGGCAGCACCTGCACCTTTTTTGAGTTGGCGCGGTAAGTCCGGCCGGAGGCACGGATGGTGGCCACGCCGATGGCCAGCTCCCCTTCCCGTTTTGGCTGTAGCAGCCAGGTGTGGGTCAGATGGCTGCTACCCACACCATTGAGAATAGTGGTGCCCATGCTGCGGCTTGGGCCGCGGAGGACGATGAAATTCTTGAACGGAGGGGCTTTCAGTTCAGTTCCCTGGGCGTTGCGCAACACCAGGCTGTATTCCACGGTGCTGTTCAGCAGCATCCGGGCTTTGCTCAGTTCGGCGCTGAAGCTGATGTCCTGGTGCTGAGCACTCATTTGGGCGCTGACGCAGGTGCAAAGAAGGAGGAAAAGAGCAATGATTTGGCGCATAGTCTCGGAGACGAAGGCTTTGGTTTGGATCGGCTAAGATAGGGAGAATAGAGGAGGTGGAAGCCGTCGGCCCGATCCCCGAGGAACGAGGGTCGGTCCGCCAGCTGGGTTAGAGCACACTGCCATCAGCCAGATCATTTCGCAGAAGGAGTACCGGGAAATGAAAATCGTTGCGGTGAAGAACGATGGGGATGGTTGATTCTCCATTTTATCTCCCTGTGGCAGATGCCGGGAGTTTCTTTATCAAATCAATAACGAAAAGCTTAATAGGGAAGTCGTACTGGGGGCGGACCTGGTACTACCGTAGCGGGAGTTGTTGCCTTATAATGATTGGTCACAGAAAGTAGTTTAATGCCATTCATTTTACTATTTTTACTTTTCATCCCCATTTCAGGATACATCGCCAAAATGTAATTCGCTACTTCCGGGTGAAAAAGAGGCATCAACCTAAAGCGATATGAACACCAATACAACACAACTTTTAACTGGCCGCAAGGCTTTTCTATCCTTTTTGTTCATGATAGGTTACGTAACCCTATTCGCCCAAAGCGAATATGATTTCTACCACCCCGGCGTGCAGTACATCTACGAAAACGGTGATGGCTATTCTGACATAACAACCTCAAGGTATGCGGGTATCAAGGTTAGTAGCAATACCTGTAATGAGTTGTACACAACCGCAGAAGTCAAACCAAGCGATAACTTTTTTGAAGACTACTTTCAGGTACCCGGCTTTTCCGGGATAGAAGTGTGCCAATACAGTGACTCTATTGTCCTGGATGTCGGCAAGGAGTTTCCGGTCGTCATCCGGAAAGACCTTCCTGCTGGCGTTCGTTGGAAAGCAACCACCGAAGAAGGAAAGGAGGTTTTTGGCGTGATGGATTCAATCAGATATGAGGAAATTAATGAATCTTTTGATTCCGTCCGGTACATCAACTTTTATCACGGGTATACGCTCCTTCAGGATCAACCCATCAAGGTGTCCAGACTAAACGGATTACTGAGAGGGGCCTATTTCTGGAACCTTCTGGATTCCAGAGAAACATTGCCATTAGCGCCCGCTGGAGTTCGTAACCCCGAAAGCAGCTCGTTTTTTGACTTCTCAGTAGGCGATGAACTGCATATCGAAGAAATAGAAACGATAAGCGAATTCCCCAATATCTTTAGAATTAAGCAAAAAATATACCGGGTTATTTCAGTTGGCCCCGACCCTGATGCACCAAGCATTGAGTACAGCATAAGCTCATTAGCGTTTTCAAGGGAAGGCTTTTACTTTAGTGTTCCTGTTTTTGATTCCGTTTTCCCTCCGTATGATTCGACCCTGTTAATTGATCAGATTGAAATCATAAATGAGCAGATTCCGGAATGGACCAAAGCGCAGCCCGGTGAGTTGACAAGAGGCAGCAAATTTGGACTCGGTCTTTCTTCCGTGGTCGGTGTTTGTGGCGGGCGCAAGTACCAGGCTTACCCACTAGAGAATTACGGCTTATACTGGTTATTAGGGTATACGTTTGACTTAGACGTTGGCGATACCTATATCGCAAACCTGGGAGGCCCATACTATGAATTCGTCGGCATGGAAGGATATGCAGATATCAGGCGGTTACGGTATTTTTCCCTGGACAATGGTAACAGGTCGTCCGGAACTCCCTTCGACTTCGAAGGTCTAGTCTCGAACGAAACAAGGGAGTTACGTCAACTTGACCTAAGCGTATTCCCTAACCCCGTAATTGATAAGTTCCGGGTAGGAAAAACGGATGCGTTGAAGTCGGAGGGTGTAATCATAGACGCAAAAGGTGCCTTTATTAAGCATGTTAGCGTTAGTAGTAACCTAGATATCGATATCTCTGAATTACCCCATGGTATTTATTTCCTGAAAATGAAAACCGGTGAGGGCGTTGGAGTAGCTAAACTGGTGAAAATCTAATCTGTAAAGAGCAGAAGAGAAATCGATATGGCCACAAAATTTGTAGCCATATGAAAAATGAGGTGTATCACCAATCCTTCCCGTCCGTACAACCCGAGCGATTCCCTTTTTGCAGGTTGCGCATCGTCTCCTTTTCCGCTTCGGCGGCGATGCCCAGCTGCCGTTCCGCTTCTTCCCGGCTCATTTTCGCCTGGTTAGGGTTGGCCCGTGATTCACCCTGCTGATTTTTTGGATTCTGCTGGCCATCCTGCGGGTCCTGGTTTTGTTGGTCCTGAGGCTGCCCTTGTTGCTGCTGATCCTGGGGGTCTCCCTGCTGCGACTGCTGGTCGCTGTTGCCATCCTGCGGCTGGCCTTCTCCCTGGCCCTGTTGCTGCTGGTCTTGTTGGTCCTGCTCGTTCTGGTCCTGGTTTTGGTCCTGATTCTGTTGCTGCTGCTGTTGTTCCTGTTGCTGCAGCCGACGGATGGCTTTGCTCAGATTGTATTTCGTCTCATCGTCCTCGGGGTTGATGCGAAGGCTGCGCTTGTAGGCATCGATGGCCTCGTCATATTGCTCCTGCTGAAATTTGGCGTCGCCCAGGTTACGGTAGGCGCGGGAGCTGACGTCGGGGTTATCACTCAGGCCGGCGGCTTCCTCATAGCGCTTGGCGGCTTCTTCGAAGTCGCCGCGCTCATAAAGCGCGTTGCCGAGGTTGTAATTGCCCTTAGCACTGTTCTCTGCTTCGAGGGCATCGTTGTACTCTTTGCGCGCCTGCTCGTAGTTTTGGTCCTTATACGCTTTGTCCCCACGCCGGAGGGCGCGGTGGCTCGTCTGGGCCGTGAGCTCAGTAAAGCTAATCAGGGCAAGAAGGGTAAAAAAGAAGAATCTGAATTTCATCATACTAACGTTTAATTCGGAAGACACCAATGCGATAATATTCACGCTGCATTCTACGGTCTACCAGTCTACAGCCTACCGTCTAATAAATTATATCTCAAACTCCGCCGCCTTTCGCCTGTCCTTACGAGACAGTAGAAACTCAATCAGCAGCAACACAATGGCCGGGGCCAGGAACCAGTAGAAGTAACTGTCGTAAGTAGAAAACGACTGGCTCTCAAATTCTTGTTTTTCAATGCGGTCTACCTTGGAGCGGATGGCAACGGCCAATGATTTGCTGTCGCCGCTCAGCGGGTAGTATTGCCCGCCGCCGCTGCTGGCAATGCCTTCCAGCGTTGCCGGGTCAGCGTTCGTGGTGGCGGGGCCGCCACCGGTTTCGCGGACGTAGTCCTTACGGCCATTCGTGAGCGTAAGGGGCATAAAGCTGCCTTCCTGCTTACCCACCCCAACGGTGTAGATCATTAAGCCTTTTCCATTGGCCGCACTGGCCGCCGCCGCCGCGCTGCCGTCGTGGTCTTCTCCGTCGGAGATCAGGATGAGCGCCCGGTGGTTGGCGCTTTCTTCATCATAGGCTTCTTCTGCCTTCTGGATGGCCTCGCCCAAATTGGTGCCCTGGGCCGATATCTGGTACGGACCCGCCGCTGAGATGACGGATTTAACGAAGGCGTAGTCCGTAGTCAGCGGTGCCTGCATCAGGGAGGTACAGGTGAAAAGCTCCACGCCAATGTTGTTGCCCACCAGCTCATCCACCAGGGTGGAGGCGAAGTACCTTGCCCGTTCCATCCGGCTGGGTTGTACGTCTTCAGCCAGCATGGAGTTGGAAACGTCCAGACCGATTACTACGTCAATGCCCCGCCGGTTAATTTCCTGCCGTTCGGCGGCCCACTGCGGGTTGGTCATGGCCAGTGCTAAAAAAGGAATGGCCAGCAACAGCAGGCTGAACTTGGTCCAGGGCAGGCGTCGGTTCAGGCCGGGAGCAAGATGATCGAGTAACTCCCGGTCAGCAAATTTATTCAGGGCCGCCCGCCGCCGGTTCCAATACCATAAAAACAGGGCTGCCAGCAGTGGGATGGCCAGGAGTATCCAGAGGTATTCAGGGTTTTCTAAGCGAAACATTCAGGTACGAAATTGAAAGGCTAAGATAAGGAGGATTCTATAGCAAATATTACCGGAGGTTACTCCTCCTACCCTTTTCTCTTAATCTCCTTAATCCGCGCCATGATCGAAGGCGTCATTTCCTTCGGCATCTCGAAAGTATCCCGCCGGTATTTCGACCAGGCCTCCTCTTCCGCCAGCCGTTGATCCACCTCCTTACGGGCCAGCCGACATAGGTGGCGCAAAGCAGGAAACTTTTTTTCAATCTCTTCCAGTATCCGCTGGCTCTCCTGCATGCTGTTGCTCGGGAAGATGTCTACCTGAAGGGCAATCTCGATCCGCCGCGACTGCTTGGCATAAAACCATTCCTGAATCAACTCCAGTTGAATGCCTCCCCGCTCTTCAGCTGACCATACGAGAACGTTATACAGCTCCGCGACCTTAAGCGCAGGTACTCCATCCGACAAACGAAAGATGATTTCGGTTATCTCCGCCGTCTCCGGCACCATGGCCAGAAAAGTAAGCAATTCGGCAAATGCCGTCTCGCCGAAAGCCACCTGCTCGTAGCCGCGTCTTCCTTCAATCTGCATCAGATCGTAAACACGGTGGAGTTGGGCGCGTACTTCATTGGTCATCTATCGGCAGGTTAATCATTGATGGAATGAGATAATAACCCGTTTCGTGGGAAAAGGATGAATGTAACCCCTTCCTCCTCCAATAGGCGGTAGCCTTCCAGGTCCGGTAGCCCCACAACGTGCGGCAGCCTAAAAGACTACCAAACCACAAGACTACCTTACGGTACCGTCCGTAAAACCGTATACCTCAATAAAGTCTCCAGCAGCAGTAATGCCAGGCCAATCAATAAAAACCGGCCAAATTGTTCTTCGTAGCGCTTAAAGACCGTTGTTTCTATTTCCGTCTTTTCCAGCTCATCGATGTAGTCATAGATCGACTCGAGTTCTTCGGTATCCCTTGCACGGAAGTAGCGCCCGTTGGTGGTTTCGGCGATGTAAGCCAGCAGCTTATCGTCCACCGTTCCCCGGGTGGGTTTAAAGGTGTATTTGCCGCCGCCGAGGGGGCTGGAAGGCATCAGGGTTTGTTGGCCGCTGCCCACGCCGATGGTGTACACCCGGATGCCGAATTCTTTGGCCAGTTCGGCGGCCAGTTCGGGGCTGTGGTAGCCGGCGTTGTTTTCCCCGTCCGTCAGCAGGATGATGATCTTACTGGCGGATTCGCTTTCCTTCAGGCGGTTTACCGCCGTCGCCAGTCCGGTACCAATGGCGGTTCCGTCGGTGATTTCTCCCATCTGCAGCTCAGCGATGAAGCGGTCGATGATTTCTTTGTCTACCGTCAGCGGTGATTTGGTATAGGCCTCACCGGCGTAAACGACCAGGCCGATACGGTCAAATTCCCGACGACTCACAAAGTCTCGGGCGACCATCTTGGCGACTTCCAGTCGGTCGGGTTTGAAGTCGGTTGCGCCCATACTCGTGGAAAGGTCCATGGTGAGCACGATGTCGATCCCTTCAGCCGTAACGGATTCTTCGCTCAGGTCCAGCCGGGGCCGGGCAAGTGCAATGATGAACAGGGAAAGTGCCGCAATGCGCAGCAGCGGAAGAAAAGGCCGAAGGACACTCTTCCAGTTGCGGAGCCCGCGCACCGATTGGGTACTCGGTAACCGCAGACTTACCTCCCGGTTTTTGTTCGTACGGATGCGCCAGAACCACAGCAGCGGAGCTACCAGCAGCAGGGGCAGCAGCCAGGGGAAGACGAACTCGAACTGATTCCACCAACTCATCATTCTTCTTCGGATTTAGGGGTGGGGGTAGGTTGCAGGTTACGGGTTGCGGGTTGCGGGTTGCCGGATGTGGGAGGCAGGAAAGTGGGCGCCGCCGCAGGTGCAGCCCCCGTTCGGGGCTCCGCCCCGGCCCCCGGTTGGGGGAGTTGGGCAGCAGGAGCAGGGATGGGTTCCGGCTCCGGCATTTTACCGGTGTCTTTCACAAATTCCCGAACGCGGTCCAGGCCCCTGGCATGCAGGTTGGCGGCGGGTTCTGCTTTGGCGAATTTCACCATGTCAGAAAGCTGGAGTAGCTCTCCCAGTTCGCTGCGTTGCAGGCGGTCGAGGTTCTCCCGCTGGCCAAGTTCAGTAGTGATCTGCCGGGTCGTCATCTCCATGGCGGGCACCGAGAAGCGCCCTTCCAGGTACTCCCGCAGGATGCGCGTCAGCTCACTGTAGTAATCTTTGACTTCGTCTTTTTCCCAAAGCCCCTTCTTTTCCAGCGCCAGCAGTTCAGCCAGGGCTACTTCATCCGCTGGCGGCGGCGGTGGAGGCGGTGGTGCTACACGTGACTTCCGCTGCCGGATGGTCCAGAGTAGGTAACCGACGCCCCCCACGGCAAGAATGAGGTAGAGCGGCCAGAAGTCCAGCCAGTTCAATGGTTCCTCAATGATGGGCTTGATGGGGCGCAGTTCATTGTCTTCATCGATGGGGAAAGCCCTCACGTGCAACAGCAGGTCATTGGTGTAGGCCGTGTCTGCCCTGCCGTCAATCGCCGTAAAGAAATAGGGCAATGGCGGGATGGCGATGTAGCCAGTATCGAAGCTCGTGATCAGCATCCGCTGTTGCAGCAGCAACTCCGGAGCTTCGGAAGTGGTCATCATGTCTTTTTCATCCACTACTTCCAGCCCGTCCAGTGTATTGATGTAACCGGTGGGAAGCGCAGAAATCTTTGTTCCCGGAGGCGCAGAAATCTTCACGTCGAGCCAGATTTGGTCTCCGATATCGATCTTGTTCTGCGCCAGTTCGGCGCGCGCCAGGACGGACTTGTTGGTCGACTGTTGAGCAACAAGCAGACCGAAATACGTCAGGTACATCAGACTTAAAACAAGGCGTAGGCGCATAGGGCAAATATAACAAGCCTGGCGATAGTAACGTGGTAGCCAAACCTTTCAGTGCGTATAACGCGATAAGGCGTTGCTGATTCAGTTGTTCCATGCCTTGGAACGCTTTAAAATAAGCTGGAACAAATCCCTGTTGGGTTGGTCAGCCATCCACCGCGAACTCACCGAAACGTACGGAGAGCGATTTACCAAATATTTTAATTAATCGGCAGACACAGTTGAGTGAACACTCTCCATAAAACCCGCAATTCAACACCCCACCTCCCCCATCACCCATTCCCCTAACTCCCCCATCTTCTCATACTCTTTCCCAATAAGCTCCGGAATAAGCTTATTCGGAACATCATCGGAGTTAACCTCCTCCTCCCAACTTTTAATATCATAGCCTTTATCGAAGGCCTTCAGGACCTTGCCGTCTTTCAGATAAAGGCGCTCCTCCATGATTTTATCTATGGTATTCGGGTTTCCGTCTTCGTTTAGTGGGCCGCCGAACTGCCAATAGCCTTCTTCGCGGAAGACAAAGAAGGGTTCTCCTTCTGAGAAGTAGACCATATCGCTTTCCCAGGAATGGTCACTGCCGGTAGAGAGATGTAAAATAACCAACTCTTCGCGGTCGTAGTATCGGGTGAGGGTTCCACTGCCTGGATCGTTTACGCACTCGAATTCCGTTAGCTCTTTACGCAATACCTCCAATTCCTTTTTGGAGGTGATGGCGGCATATGTCTCCCGAATGGTCGCTAAAATTTCTTCCGTTGTTTCGTCGGCTTTAACTACACCTATTTCTTTCTCCAGCCGGCTAGGAGCGGATTGTGGAACGGGAGGCGTCGCTCTCTCCTGTTTAACAGTGGGAGGTGATGCGCTGTCTTCGGCTTCCTGCTGATCACTCCCGCAAGAGGCTAAAGCGAAAATAAGAAACAGGTTAAGGAAGGCAATTCTTGATATTCTCATTTGTAAGGCGGTTAATTCATCCATACTGCGGTTCAATAATTCTGGAGGCCAATTTCTGCTCCCCGCGCTCAATGAGCCAGCACTTATGAAGGTTCCGTTTGCGGAAGTCCTGGGGGAGTGTTTGTTTGGTGATCTCTTTGATGGAGGAGGCGCCTTCAATGGCGGCCTCGTCGAACTTAAACTTTCGGGAGCTGGTGCTGAAAAAGAGTTTGCCGCCGGGCTGGAGTAAGTGCATGCACAAGTTAATCATCTTCACGTGATCGCGCTGCACGTCGATGGACTCCCGCATCATCTTCGAATTTGCGAAGGTGGGCGGATTGAGGATGATGAGCCCGTAGTTAGGGATTTTGTGTGTTTCGAGCCAGTGAACGACGTCGTGGCGGATGAAGCGGTGGCCTTCGTCGGACAGCTCATTGATCTTGAAGTTACGTTCGCCCCATTCAAGGTAGGTGTTGGAGAGGTCGACGTTGTCAACCCGCCGGGCTCCGCCGGCGGCGGCGAAGACACCGAAGGCACAGGTGTAAGCGAAGAGGTTGAGGACAACTTTGTCTTTAGCTTCCTGAGCGACCATCATCCGCAGCTTCCGGTGATCGAGGAAGAGGCCCGTGTCGAGGTAGTCGGTCAGGTTAACGATGAAGCCGAGCCCGTTTTCTACCATCGTGAACTCCCGCTGAGCGATGCTCATCTTTTCGTACTGCTTGCTGCCGGACTGCCGCCTGCGGAGCTTAAAGAAAACCTGGTCTTTAGAGATCCCCAGCGTTTCGGTGATGGTGTCGCGGTAGGCGAGTTTACGGTCCTGCCATTCGTCTTCGGACCAATCTTCGCCCGGGCGGTGGTAAACGGCCACGTAGAGTTGATCGTCGTAGCGATCAATGGTGATGGGGAAGTCGTCCAGGTCGGCATCGTAAATGCGGTAGGCTTCCAACTCCTTGCGGCGGGCCCACTTATCGTAGTGCTTCGCCATTTTTTTTAGGCGGTTGGCGAATGGGGTGTAGTCTTTGGACATTGGGCGAAGGTAGGGTGGTTGGGGGGGACTTATAGTTACGGTTGTGACGTTTTTTTGGACGACTCACCTTACTGACTGGCTATTGATTCCGAATGGATCGAACCGCATTGCCCGGGGTGAAGCGGCAAACGAGGAGTTGAACATGACGATCCTTTTTGAAGAAAACGGCGGCTACTACATCCTCGCCGGTATGTATTTACCCGGGTCAGAACGGGCGAAGATCGATGTTCAAGCGGTAATGGCTACGTTTAAGCAGCAGTGATCTCTGCTTTTGAAAGCTCCCTTTGCACCTGCGGCCCCGCCTGAGCTTGCCGAAGGGCTCCGGCGCCCCTTTATTACCTTTGTCCTTTACCCCTTACTCCCCTCCGCCCTTTACTCCTTTATTCCCTTACCCCCTTCCTCATGTACCAGCTCCTCAAACCCCTCCTTTTTCAAATGGCCCCGGAGCGGGCGCATCATCTGACGGTGAAGGGGCTGTCAGCAACCCTGGCAACTCCGGGCATCAGCGCGGCATTCAGATCCGCTTACCGGCTGGATGACCCGGCCCTGGAACGAACGGTATTCGGCCTGCCTTTCCCAAATCCCGTCGGCCTGGCCGCTGGTTTCGATAAAGACGGCAAGTATTACCACCCGATGGCCAGCCTCGGCTTTGGCTTTCTGGAGCTGGGTACGGTCACTCCCCGCCCCCAGGCGGGGAACCCCCAGCCGCGCCTCTTCCGGCTGCCGCAGGACCGGGCCCTGATCAACCGCATGGGCTTCAACAACGAAGGCGTTGAAGCGCTGGCCCAGCGCCTCTTGAGTAAGGGACGGCCGGGCAGGACCATCCTGGGCGGCAACATTGGTAAAAATAAAACGACGCCCAATGAGCAGGCCGTGGACGACTACGTCTGGTGCTTCGAGCGGCTGTTTACGCTGGTGGATTATTTCGTCGTTAACGTCAGCAGCCCCAACACGCCAAATCTCCGCGCCCTGCAGGATAAGAAACCACTAACGGCGCTCTTGTCCACCCTGCAGGAACTCAACGTGAAACTGGCTAAGCCAACGGCCGCCGTCATGGGCCACCTGGGCAAGCCGGGTGAGCTCTTGGGCGAAAAACCCATCCTGCTGAAGATCGCCCCGGACCTTACCGACGGGCAACTAGACGATATTCTCGGCATCGTCAAAGACACCGGCATCGCCGGTATCATCGCCACCAACACCACCATCGCCCGCGAACCCCTCACCACGGATGCTGGTAAAGTCTCCGCCATCGGCAACGGCGGGCTTAGCGGTGCGCCCGTCCGCGAGCGCTCCACCGAAGTCATCCGCTACCTCTTCGAAAACAGCGGCGGGACGCTCGACATCATCGGTGTTGGCGGCATCGACAGCCCCGGATCCGCCCTCGAAAAGCTGGACGCAGGCGCAAAACTGATCCAGGTCTACAGCGGTATGGTGTACGCCGGCCCGGGCTTGATCCGCGACATTAAGCGGGGGATTTTGGATCGGGGGTGAGGAGGGGTGCATGATTTGATCCGGGGGATTAGCAACACCACCGGGGATTAGAACGATAGAATTGACAGAATGATAAAATTGCGGGTGGGCTGAATTCTATCATCCCAAAAATTCTGTCATTCTTATTACATTAGGGTGGATGGAAATGATCCGGGGGAGTTGGATTTTTAGGATTTAAATAGGATTCTTAGGAAGCAGTAACCTTCGCGCTTCGCGTGAAAACGCCTAGGCTGCGCAGCAGCCTCGCCATAAAAAAAATCGCGCAGCGATCCCTCGTGCCCTCTGCGTCCTCCCCTCCTTCTGCGTCCCTCTGCGTGAAAAAAGTCGCACAGCGATCCCTCAAAACTGATGAAACCCCTTACTCACAAACCCCAGCACCTCCGGTAAACTCTGCCGCCAATACGTCCAGGAATGTCCGCCCTGGCGAACCCGGTATTCGTGCGGAATTTCCCGCTTACGCAGTTCAATGTGTACCTGGCTGTTTTCCATAAACAGGAAATCGTCATCCCCGCAGTCGATGTACCAACGCAGGGAAGAAAGTGCCTCCTTATCCGCACTTTTTGCCAGCTCTACGAAGTTGTGGGCAGCGTGATAATTTTCCAGTTGCTCGTCGGTATATTCCGTCTCGCCATTCCGTGAGAAGCGTTCCCGAACATCGTCCACACTCATGCCGCCGGCCCAGGCGCTGAGCGGACAGGCGGCGCTGAACAGTTCCGGATGGTGCATGGCGTAGGTGAAGGATCCACCGCCGCCCATGGACAAGCCGGCGATGGCGCGAAAGCGTTTTTCACCCTTGATGCGGTACTTCTTTTCTACGTGTGGCATCAGTTCTTCGAAGAAGAAATCCTCGTAGCGCCAGCTGTTGTCGGGGCTGTTAAAATAGCCGATCCGCTTCGTGTCTGCATCCGGCATGATGATGATCATCGGAGTGGCTTTCCCGCTGCGGATCGCCTTGTCGGTAATCCGGAGCACTTCCCCGAATTGAACCCAGCCGGTATGGTCGTCGCTGTAACCGTGCAGCAGGTAGAGGACGGGATAGCTGCGGCTGCTGGTTTCATAATCCGGCGGCAGGTAAACGGCGTAACTACGCTCCATTCCCAGAATTTCGCTGCGCATACTCAGGTCGTCGTGAACGGAGCCGCTTTGGGCGCTGACGCAGGTGCTAAGGAGGGTGAAGGAGCAGAGTAAAAGCAACAGCAGACTTTTCATCGAAGCGGCTTGATTTTGAGAATGAGCCTTCAATATAGTATCGCCAGCGGGAACATATGGGGTCGTTGAGGGGCTTTAAGGTAAAGTGGAGGACTATGCCTACCCCTGACATAAAGCAGAAACTGGATCATTTGCTCTCTGCCCTGGAGGCCCTCTACGGTCGTCAGCGACGGTACAGCACTAAGTCTCCGATGGACCAACTCATCGCCACCGTTCTCAGTCAGCGTACCACCTACGCGGATGAGCGTAAGGCATTTACGAAATTGCTGCATACGTACGGTAACTGGCGCGGCGTTGCCGCCGCACCCGTGAGCGGTATTGAGGAGTGCATTGCCAGCAGCCGCTGGCCCGAAGTAAAGGCTCCCAGGATAAAGGATATCCTCAACCTCATCATTGACCGCTACGGTGAACCTACGCTCGATTTTCTGGCGGAGATGGACACCGAGGCCGCCCAGAATCTGCTCATGGAGCTGCCGGGGGTAGGCTTCAAGTCGGCTACTTTCGTCCTTCTCTTCAGCCTGCGCAAACCCGTCATCCCGGTAGATACTCACGTGCATCGTGTGAGTACCCGTTACGGAATCTTACCTGCTAAAATGACCCAGGCAAAGGCGCACAGTGCGCTGTTGGATATCCTGCCCCGCGAAGCCGATAAGCTGCTTAATTACCATAAACTACTATTCAAGCATGGCCAGAGAACCTGCACCTGGTCGTCCCCCCGCTGCCCGGACTGCGTGGTGGCCGACCGTTGTGATTATGCCGCCGCCCGGCGGAAATAACCTGCGGATGACAAGTGAACCGAACCTTCTCCGTTCCTTTGCGGAAACTTAAGGATATGCTGTACCGAATTCTTTTCTCCGGACTATTCCTCCTCATTTTTGCCTGCAACGATTCCGGCATCGCACACGTAGACCAGAGCGATCAGCCCAACTTCTACCGCCGTCATCCACAAGACCCCAAAACGGGCGTATATCTTGTAGATTCCCTCGGCTTCCCCGGCAATCAGCCAACGGACCCGGTAACGGGAAAGCTGGACCCGCAACCCGTCCGCAATTGGAACTACGTCGATCAACTCCGCCGTCCCTTCGGCAGTGATTCTCTACTGGGTAAGGTGTACGTCGCGGAGTTTTTCTTCACCTCCTGCCCTACCATTTGCCCCAAGGTGAAAGGGCAGATGCTCCGCCTGGAAGAAGAGTTTGGGGACAACCCTGACTTCGCCATGGTCTCCTTCACCGTTGACCCCAAGCGCGACACTCCTGAGCGCATGAAAGAATACGCCGAAAAGCTCGGGATTGAAGACATGGACCGCTGGCGATTCATCTACGGTGATAAGTTTGAGATATATGATCTGGACAAGGATTACCTCAGTATCGCCGAAGAAAACCCCAATGCTCCGGGCGGCTTTGACCACAGCGGTTACATCGTATTGGTTGATCGTCAGGGCAGGGTGCGTTCCTACGCCAACGGCACGATGCCCGAGGAGGTTGACTATCTGATTAAGGACATTAATTTACTCCTTGTAAAATAATGCAAATAAACGTATACGAATAATTTAAATAAATGGTATCATTGCATCACAATGTCGCTCCTTCGGGAACGATCCAATACCACTTTATGATGTTTTCGGATGGCACGCACCGCGAGGTGGGTGCCATCCTTTTATTTACAGGGCATTCAGCTCTCTGCGTAGGTTTTCGCGGGCGCTGGCTTCGAAGCGATCCCTGAAGCCGGAGGTATGGTAAATATATTCTTGGTCTAGGAAGTGCTGCAGGGCTTTTCGCCTCCCCGGCCGGTAGAGGAAATCCGGGTAAAGGCTGAATTCTTTTCTAACCGCCGCGGCGTAGTCGTCATATTCATCCGGGAGCCGGGCCAGTACGGCGAGGTCCAGGTCGATCAGCAGTTTTTGGTCTTCCCCGTTTTCTCCAGCTGGCTGGTGTATTTTTGTGGCCATGATTAGCCGCCGGCAATAGTCGGCTTCTTGCCGGGAATCACCCGCTGCCAGCAAGTCCGTTGCTGCCCGGTCAGCGCTGCGACGCTCGTTGTCCTTTCTACCTGCCCGGTAAACGACGTCGTGGTAGATGAGTGCCATGCCGAAAAGAGCTTCTCTGCGGCCGTCCGGCTTGCTGAACGGTGAGTTAGCCGGGAGGTGGCTGATCATTTCTTTCAGGTGATGCAGGTTGTGGTAAGCTCTACCCCGGTAATCATTTTCAATCTCCTTCCAGGCGGAATTTCTCCCGGGGCTTAAGCACTGTAAACAAATCTGATAGTATTCTGATGGTTCCATGGGCTTAAAAGGACTAACTTTGCGGCCTCTAAAGTAAAGATCATGACGGAAAGCTTACGCCAACGTATCCTGCAATTTATTAACGAAGCACTGGCGGAAGACGTCGGTCCCGGTGATTTCACCAGTGAATCTACCATCCCCGCAGGTAATCGGGATACGGCCCGTTTACTGGTAAAGGACGTCGGCGTACTGGCCGGAGTTGAGATTGCCAAGTTGGTATTTGAGGTCGTTGACCCAACGTCGGAGTTTACGCAACTCATGAACGATGGCGACCTGATGCACGTAGGAGATGAGGCTTTTCACATCAACTGTAATTCAAGGGCCCTGCTGAAGGCAGAGCGACTGGTACTGAATACTATGCAGCGGATGAGTGGCATCGCTACCCTGTCTAACCGCTACGCCTTTGAAGTAGAAGATCTGCCCGTCAAGGTTTTGGATACCCGCAAAACAACGCCGAACCTTCGCTTTATTGAAAAGTGGGCCGTTCGCCTGGGCGGTTGCCACAATTACCGGGACGGGCTCTACGACCGGATCATGATCAAGGACAACCACGTTGACGCGGCGGGTTCAATCACCGCAGCCATTAATGGGGTGCAGGCTTTCTTTAAGGAAAACAATATGGAACTGCCCATCACGGTAGAAGTACGCAACCTGGTAGAGCTTATGGAAGTACTTCGTGTGGGAGGCGTTGATCGAATCATGCTCGACAATTTCGAGGTGCCGATTCTGAAGGAGGCCCTGGCCCACATTGGTGAGCGCTTCGAAACGGAAGCCAGCGGCGGAATTACCCTGAAGACGATTCGGGAAATTGCACTCACCGGCGTAGACTATATCTCCGTTGGTGCCCTTACCCACTCCGCTACCAGCCTTGACCTGAGCCTGAAGGTGATGAAATAAATAACCGACCCTTCCTCCCGTTGGAGCAAGTGCCGGTTGAAGTGTTGTTCACCGTTGTCATTAGGGTGTGCCTGACTTACAATACATGAGTTTCGTATCAGGCGAGCAACACTCGTATAAATAATTGCAAAAAACACACCTGCTGTGTCCGCCTGATAAATAGAGGAGGTTACTTGGTGTACTTATTTTCTCCCTTTTTCAGAAGGGGAGGTCTTGGTCCGCTCCGGTTATCATTGGCTCGGGTGTAGCGACGGAAGGTGCAGCGCTATGGCTGGGGGCGGGGTCTGCTACGAGGCTGCTGCTGTTGTCCAGGTTTTCCCGGCGGGGCCCGTTATTAGAGCCAATGAAGCTGAAGGAATCAGCGATGACCTCCGCTGAGGTACGGGTTTGATCGTGCTTATCGACCCATTTCCGGTAGCGCATGGACCCAACGATGGATACCTGACCGCCACGTTCGAGGTATTTGTCGAAGAGTTCAGCGAGCTTACCGTAGGCCTTTACGCGGTGCCAGTCGGTTTGTTCCTGCCGGTTGCCATCACGGTCTTTGTAGACGTTTCTAGTGGCCAGGGAAAATTCAGTAGCCAGGGTGCCGCTGGGCAGGGTGGTTGTGCGGGGGGCTTCGCCGAGGCGGCCAATGAGGTTGATAAAATTACTGGTGTTCATAACACTTAGTTTGAGTGGGTAGCCGCAAGAGGGCTGCGGCGGGTGATGAAATGATGGTGGTCTTCCCGTTGTGCCCCCGCAATCGGATGAGAGCGGGGGGCGGCGAATCAGGCCAGGGTGGCAGACTTTTGGGAAGACTTCGTACGCCGGCTGGTAGCTTTTTTCGTTGATGGCTTTGCTTCCGGGGCTGCTACCAGGTCACCGCTGCCTTCCTTTGTTTCCTTACTGATCGATGGCTTGCCGCTGCTGAGAAAGGTGAATTCTTCGGCAATGACCTCGGAGGAGGTGCGTACCTGTTCGAACTTATCCAACCATTTACGGTAGCGCATGGAGCCAATGATGGAGATCATGCTGCCGCTTTTGAGGTGGGTATCGAAGAGTTCGGCCAGTTTTCCGAATGCTTTGATGCGGTGCCATTCTGTTCGGGTCTGCCGGTTGCCGGCAGCGTCGCGGTAATACTCGTTGGTGGCCAGGGAGAACTCGGTGGCAAGCTGGCCGGTTTTCAGGGTAACGGTTTTGGGGTCAGCGCCGAGGTTGCCGGTGAGGTGGATGTGGTTACGTACGTTCATCGTATGGTGGTTTAACAGCCGCTCCTGGAGTGTATTAAATGGAGCGACCGGGTTTGGTAATGTGTCGTCCGATACGGGAGGAGCCACGGTGGCCCACCTTTCAATCAGTGACAATGCAAAAGTGAGGGAAGCCGAAAGCTGTAGTCGTCTTTTATACGTATACTTACGTTTATATGCGTATATAAACGTATAATTACGAATAATAAATAGTTAAGATGTTGTTTTTCAGCTTGTTAGGTTTTTTGGCTGATAAGAAGGTTTTTTACTGAAAATTGATGAATTCCCTTAAACGAACGCTGCGTTTCCTCCAGGAAACGCATTACCGGTATTTACCTTCCATTGATTTATGAGCTTCCCCTGCACCTGCGGACCCCGCTGAGCCTACCGAAGTGTCCGCGCCCAGTTGGCCACTCTAAGCGTCCTGCTTCTAACTTGCGTGTGTGTAACCAAGAATGAATGAGGTGATGCTACCTGTCTCAACAACTCCCAAACAGGCGTTTAACGTACAGCATTCAGGCTGTACTGGCCCTGTTCGCTGTCTGCTGAATGCTAAAGTTCATGCCATTGATAGTTCATTTGCTCCCTGCTTGTGAATTTGGTGATAGACAGCTGACTTGTAGTAAGCACCGGGAGGGAATCAATCTCCACGACGTATCTTGTCCCCGGATTGAATTATTCCCCCTTTATCGTGCGAGCTTTTTTACCTTTTCTGCTACTTATTTGTCTGAGCCCGGGCCTTGCCTTTGGGGGGGATTATTATGCGGAAATGAGTGCTGAAGACAAGGCTACGTACATCATGGAGAGTAGTGATTCTTTGGTACGTGCCCGCCTTGCGCTGATGGACAGCAGCATCATGGAGCACCGTCTTGATCCTTCCATTAAGCGTAGGATCATCAATTATGTAGAGCACTGGCCCATCGCTTCAGGTCGGCTCCTGGCACGATCTGCCCGCTTTTTCCCAATTTTTGAGGAGCAGTTACTGGCGGCGGGTATGCCCCTTGGGCTGAAGTACGTTACCGTTCAGGAAAGTGCTCTACGCCCCTGGGCAACCAGCCAGGTAGGTGCCGGAGGCCTCTGGCAGCTTATGCCAGGTACCGCCCGCGAACGGGGCCTTATCGTCAACGACGAACTCGACGAGCGTCTTGACCCGGAGCTGGGCTGCGCCGCCGGCCTTGATTACCTCCGCATCCAATACGAAAAGTACGAAGACTGGGCGCTGGCGCTGGCCGCCTACAACTGCGGCCCGGGAAACGTCAATAAGGCCCTGCGCCGCAGCCGCAGCCGTGATTACTGGAAAATTCGTAAGCACCTGCCCCGGGAAACCCGCAATTATATACCGAACATTATTGCCGCGGCCTACATCATGGTTTTTCACCACGAGCACGAGTTAGTACCCGGTGGGATGGAACTTGACCTGCAGGTCACGGAAGCCATTATCGTTAAACGAAAACTCAGCCTGCACCGGGTTACCCAGGTAACGGGGCTTCGCCCTGAAGTAGTGATTGAGCTCAACGCGCAGTATTTGCGTGGATACCTGCCGGCAATGCCAGGTGGCCACCACCTTCGCCTCCCGAGCCGGGTAATGCCAGCGATGAAAACCTACCTTTCGCAGCATCCGACAGATGAAGCAGAGGTTGATTTTTTCCCTCCCTGGAGCAGCCCACTGCTGAATGATGGCGAGTTGAACCCTGACCGGTTTTACGGCCAGTATTCTATCATGCCTTCGGCAGGAGATTCCTCTCTGCGTCAGGTTGCGGAGGCCAACCGTATTCCGGTTGATCAACTCGCTGTATGGAGTAACCGTGGTGAAATGGACAGTCTGGGGCAATGGGATCAATTGTTTTTCTATCGCGTAGATACCTACCGACCCTATGACCCACGGGTGAGAAATACGCCATCGGCCTCTCCCCGCATTCCGGGTCTTCCGATCGTATTCCTGTACGTGCCGCAGAGAAGCCCCGTAGAGGGCCTTATGGAAGTTTACCTCCCGGTCGTTCCGGCTTCAGCGAAGAAATCAAGTTTCTCGGATAAACTGCGGAGCTGGTTCTAATTAACCTTTAGTTGAGGCTACTGCTCACCGCCAGAAAATCCCGGATGATCTGTTCCCCGGCCTTTGCTGATTTTTCGGGATGAAACTGGGCGGCGAAAAAATTATCTTTTCGCAACATCGCCGCATAATTCATACCGCAGTAATTGGTGGTAGCAACGGTATGTTCGCCGGATTCAACGTAATAGCTATGGACGTAATAGCAGTATTCACCATCTACCTCGGGGCTGACCCAATCGTTGTTTTCCGTCAGGATAATATTGTTCCAACCCATGTGGGGGACTTTGTCTCCGTTACCGGGGCGAAAAAGCCTGACTTTTTCCGGGAAGACACCGATGCAGGGAACGTCGCCTTCCTCACTGTGGCTACAAAGTAATTGCATCCCTACGCAGATCCCGAATACGGGTTGCTGCAGTGAGCGGATGAGGCTGGCCAGCCCCGTTTCATTAAGGTGCTTCATGGTGCTTTCGGCAGCACCTACGCCGGGAAAAATTACTTTGTCGGCGGCCCTGATTACTTCATGGTCGTTGGTTAACTGGTGGGGAACACCAATTCGTTCCAGCGCATAAAGGACTGAGCGGATGTTGCCGGCGTTGTAATCAATAACTGCAATCAATGTGGTATTGGCTTAGTGGCGGTGCGCCAGTTTAAATGAGTCTTTTGTTGTCCTTGATCTTGTCTTCAAGTTCCTTGCGTTTGGTTTTAGAAACGGGCAGCAAGGTTCCGTTTTCCATCAGCAGGCTTCCGCCGTCAGTTCGCTCGATGCGTTTGATGAACGAAAGGTTAACCAGCGCAGTGTTATGGCTGCGCAGGAAGTTGTAATCGATGAGAAGGTTTTCGTAGTACTTCAGGTTTTTAGAAACGGTTAGTTTTTCTCCCGATTGAAAGAAAAAGTCGGTGTAGCTTCCGTTGGCCAGGCAATACATGATCTCTTTAATGTAAACCATTTCGTAGCCGGTAGAAGTTGCTAACCCTACCTTCTGCTGGCTGTTGTTGAAGTTTTTAAATTGTTGCATCATCTCCGCCATCGAATGGCGAATAGTCTTGTTGCCAATTTTACCGCTTGCGTTTTCGACGGCCTTGAGGAGCTTGTCGATATCAATGGGTTTCAGTAGGTAGTCTACCGCTGCAAAGTTAAAGGCCCTTACCGCATAATTATCATGGGCGGTAATGAAAATGATTTCAAAGTTGATTATTTTAAATTTTTCTAAAAGAGAAAATGCCGTTTTAGCCCCCAGTTGAATATCTAAAAAGACCAATTGTGGTTTAAACTTCTCAATGAGTTCTTCGGCGACATCCAGATTGTCGGCAGTGCCGGCAACAACTACTTGTGGACAGTACTTGCTCAACAAAATCGAGATGTTTTCCCGGCTGTTTGCTTCGTCGTCAATGATTAATGATATGATTTGCTTTTCATTCATTTACTTGCTTTTTTTTGGATAAACGGTAGGTAGATGGTTAACATGGGTTCCGGAAGGAGGCCCGCTGTTGCTAAATAGATCGATCGTATTAATTTGGGATCGCAGCACCTGAAGCCTGGACTCGACAATCGTTTTACTTTGGTTTGCCAGGTCCTTCATTTGTAGCAACGACGAAGAGAGATTAAGGTAGCTCCAGCCATTCATTATTGAATCGCTGTTTCTGGTACTGATCTCGAGCGACTCCTGGTATTGGATAATGGCTTCCGGATAAAGCGCATTGAGGTAAAAAAAATGGCCCCGGGGAAACTTCGTTATTATTGCCGCCGACTGTTCTCCAGCGGCTATTTGGTTCTCAAAGATGTTCTGTAGGTAGACCTGAAGGCTAAAATCGTTTCCTATCTGAGACAGCCATATATGTTTTTTGCCATGCCACAACTCTAACTTCCGCTCCTTCGAGGGAGGAAGAATAATGGGAAGAATGACATTTTCCAATGAGTCAAGATCTGTAACTTCAGAGCTCTTCAATGAAATAGGTAGCCTTACCGTCCTTTCCGGAAAGACCGTTACTATGTCGATAGTAATTGATGTCTGATCGTTATTGCAAGCAGTCAAAGACATCAATGTTAGCCAACAAAAACCCATAAGGGATATTGTTCTCCACAAAAGTGAACATCTAAACAGATCTATTTTCATAAGTAGAACACTCTGACAGCATCAAATATAGTCAAAAGCGGTCGGCCAGTGAATTGAAACGGCCTGTTGGTGAATTGAGAGACGTTTTAAAGTCTCACAAGGCCCATCTTTACAGTAGATTTAGTTTACGCTATGAACAACTGCTATGATGCAGGACTGAAATTTACATGAGAGACATTTTGATATAATGAATGGTCGCTGGCAACTTGCCGCCGACCATTCTTCTTTTCAGCCCATGGCTAAAGCATCCCTTTTGTGGAAGGAAGCCTCATGTTGTCCACGTCCCTCCTCTTTGCTGCTTTTACTGACTTGGCCAGCGCTTTGAAGGTGGCTTCAATCATGTGGTGTTCATTCTTCCCCGTGGTCTTGATGGCCAGGTTGCAGCGTGCCCCGTCGCTAAAAGACTTAAAAAAGTGGTGAAACATCTCTGTAGGCATGTCACCAATCTTCTCCCGCTTGTATTCACAGTCCCAGACCAGCCAGGGCCGGCCGCCAAAGTCAAGGCGCACGTCAACGGTTGCTTCGTCCATCACGAGGTTGAAACCATAACGCTCGATGCCCAGTTTATCCCCCAGGGCTTCCGCAAAGGCTTCGCCGAGGGCAATGGCGGTGTCTTCAATAGTGTGGTGCTCGTCGATGTGAAGGTCTCCGTTAACCTTCACGCTCAGGTCACAGCCGGAGTGGCGGCCCAGCTGGTCGAGCATGTGGTCGAAGAAACCCAGTCCGGTGTCCATTTTGGTTTTTCCGGTTCCGTCGAGGTCGAGCTCGATTCGGATATCAGTTTCCTTTGTCTTACGGTGAACGGTTGCCGTTCGCGAGGCAAGACGAAGAAGGCGATAGATGTCTTCCCAGTCCGTTGTCCGCAGGGCAATGGTGTCGTCCAGGTTTAACAATTGGTCAGCGTCCAGCTCTTCCGCGCCAAGTTCCGGGTCAGTAGCGATCCAAATCCCCTTAGCGCCCATGTTTTTAGCCAGCTGAATGTCCGTCAGCCGGTCACCTACAACGTAGCTGTTTGCCAGGTCGAAGCCATCGGTCATATAGTGTTCTACCAGCGTGGTGCCTGGCTTGCGGGTGGGTTGATTGTCAGCGGCAAAGGTGCGGTCAATGACCTGTTCGCTGAAGGTGATGCCCTCTGCCTCCAGCGCTCGCAGCATGGCGTTGTGGGTGGGCCAGAAGTTCTCCTCGGGGTAGCTATCCGTTCCCAGTCCGTCCTGATTGGTAACCATCACCAGCTCATAATCCAGTTCCCGTACGATGCGGCCCAGCCAGCGGAACACGCCGGGGTAGAAGTTTAGCTTGTCGATGTGGTCCACCTGGTAATCAGCGGGTTCGAGGATGAGGGTGCCGTCACGGTCAAGGAAGAGAACTTTTTTCATAGTGTGCGCCGACTGCGGTCGGGTTTTTCTGGGCGCCAAAGCGCAGGTGCAAAGAAAAGACTTGAAAGAGCAATGTGAGGCAAATAGCAGTACCGTCTTTTATCTAAAAGTCCGACAGCGCAGCGAGCAGTCGATTATTCTCCTCCTTTAATCCCGCCGTGATCCGCAGGCAGTTTTCCGCATTGGGCTGATAGCTTTGGTTACGCACCACAATGCCCTTACCAAGGAGGTACTGGTATACAGCGTCAGAGTCCTGAAAGCGGATGAGCAGAAAATTCGTCACCGACGGGAAGATGTAATCCACACACGCCAGCTTCGGCAGCTCCGTTTCCAGTCGCTTGCGCTCGCTGATGAGGGTGGCTACTTTAGCCTGCATCTCTTCGGGCTTTGCCAGGGCCTCCAGCGCAATCCCGGTCGTCAGCACGTTAATATTGTAGGGCATCTTGATGGTGTTCAGCATCTTGATGATGAAGGGCGACGCAAAGGCCGCTCCCAGCCGGATCCCGGCCATGCCCCAGCCCTTACTCAGGGTCTGGGTGATGATGAGGTTCGGGAATTCACTTAGCCGTGGCAGGAAGCTCAGCTCCGGCACGAAGTCGATGTAGGCTTCATCCAGTACTACAATACCAGGGAAAGTGCGGATAAGGTCTTCAAGTACTTCTGCCTCCATCGCATTGCCGCTGGGGTTGTTAGGGCTGCAAAGCCAGAGAATCTTGCTGCGATCATCCCAACTGGCCTTCAGCTCTTCGACGGGAATGGTAAAGTCAGGCGCCAGCGTCGTTGCACGGAATTCTGCTCCAGCTATGCCCGCTGCAACTTTATACATTCCAAAGGTGGGCGGCAGGGCGTGTACCGCGTCTCCCTCATTACAAAAGATACGGGTGATCTGATCCACCAGCTCATCCGAGCCGTTGCCAAAGACGATCTGATCCGGAGTGAAGTTTTTGAAGCGGCCGAGCGCGTTCCGCAGGTCCGTAGACATCGGATCCGGGTAACGGTTGCGGCCCGTGGGCCAGGGGCTTTCGTTGGCGTCCAGAAGGACCTCCGCTACGCCCTTGAACTCCGAGCGGGCGCTGGAGTAGGCTTTGAGGGTGAGGAGGTTGGGGCGGACTAATTGAGATATGTTTTTGTTGGACATGTTGTGGGGGGCTCGCGCTTTGCGCTCGTACTCCCCGGAATATGTCGCTGGCTGCGCCAACGCCTCCATCCGGGGCTAAGGATGTTTGATCCCTACGGGATCGGAAAAGAATGAGGGAAGTGTGGCAGGCTTACACAGACTTTCCTTTGTCCACCAGCACCTTGGCGAAGAAGCTGGCAGTCGCCACGGTCTTTACAGCCCGCGCGTAGGCGGCGTAGGACAGACTTTGATGTCTGATGTTCTCTTTTGAGAGTGTTTTTAGGCCCATGCTACTCCTCTTCTAGAAAATTAAGAAGCGTTAACCTACTCATTTTAACGTGTGCTACTCTAATAATGGCAACTCGTTGTGCCGGTTCTTCAATACCATACAAAATTCGATAGCGCTTTTTTGCTTCGAAACTACGAATTTCATTGCCCTCAACAGTGTGAAATACAGCGCTTCTGGTGGGCATATGAGCGATCTTATCAAAGCTATCTAAGGGTAATTGATGTACTTTAATGGCTGCTTCAAGATCACTGACTGACCGGACGTACCGCAAAATTTGGTTGACATCTCTTTTCGCCTTGGGCGATAACACTATTTTGTACGAGTCAGCCATTCTTCAGTCTCCTTTTTGTGGTCTTCTAAGGAGGTATAATTGCCTTTGCGTACCTCTTTCAACTCCTTAGCTGCTTCCTCGGAAAAGGTTTCTAGAGAGATCGCCGTTCCATCCACTTCATATCCAACGATTTCAGCGTTCTCTTCCTCAATCGAGGTAGAAGTACCATAAAGAATAGTATGAATCGCTTTCAGCATACTAGCATCAAGCGTATCCAGTTTATCGTCAATTTCCTGGCGGACTTGTACAAGGCTCATGGCAAATAAATTGATGGTTAGATAAAGATAACGTTTTCAATTCTCATTCAGGTCTACCAACCGCAACCTCACCGCATTAGCGTGCGCCTGCAATTCTTCGGCCACGGCCATCGTCTCCACCGCCGGGCCAATGGCCCGCAGCCCCGCCGCCGTAAGCTCCTGAAAGGTGATTTTCGTCACGAAGCTGTCCAGGCTTACGCCGGAGTAATTGCGGGCGTAGCCGTAGGTAGGCAGGGTGTGGTTGGTGCCGGAGGCGTAGTCGCCCACGCTCTCCGGGGTGTGGTAGCCGAGGAAGACGGAGCCGGCGTTGCTGATGCCGGCGGCGAAGGCTCGGGCCTCGGTCATACTCAGAATGAGGTGCTCCGGGGCGTAGAGATCGG
>ENA-ORXT01001624-ORXT01001624.1-marine-metagenome-genome-assembly--contig:-NODE-1624-length-29396-cov-8.070466_pt1 | contig 29396 bp, 19 predicted proteins | sample MGYA00237868_ERZ511482 | MGnify/ENA metagenome assembly ERZ511482 | reverse complement strand
CATTATACTCGTCTTTTTTCCGTCTAAGAATCCTTTGAAATCCTTATCCCGAATCGGGGTTCGGGACAGGCTGTAGCGTAGGCTATGTGCGACTTTCAAAAAATCCTTAGACAAAAAAAATACTTCGCATTATGGAACATCTTATTTAATTTCTTTCACTAAAGCGTTACAATCAGGTTCTTTCTCCTTTATACTTCACCAAATTCTCCTTACCCCGAAAGCATTCGGGACGCATCAAATTTGGTTCGTGTAAAGAAAAAATAACGGCGTGAAGATGTAGCGTTTATCATCTTTTCATTCCTTATTTATTCAATTTTACAAATTTGGCATAATCTGTACGCCAATTTCCGCCTTGTATATGCAACATATATGTAGCTGAAGGCAACCTATTAGGGTCAATACTCACAAGGTTGGTACCTTGAAATATAGTCGTTGGAACTTCCATCAGTTTTCTACCCAACACGTCAGTGAGTACCAAGAATACATCTTCGTGATCAATGTCACTGTTGAAGCGAACACTAACTACGCCAGAAGTAACCGGATTTGGGAATACTTCCGAAATAGAGACACCGAAGGCACAGTTTGTTTGGATAGATACTATATTTGAATATTCGAAAGAACCATCCATATCTACGATTTTGAGTCGATAATAATTTGTACGAATAATCTGTGTATCAACAAACGTATATTCTGTTGTAGCAGTCTCATTTCCTACTGCATTTGTACGGCTAATAGTTGAAAAAACAGTACCATTGAAACTCTCCTGTATTTCAAAATGACTTACATTGACTTCCGAAGCGGTAGCCCAGCTCAAATGCGATTCGCATTCAGATTCTGTACCTTTGAAATATATCAATTCTACAGGCAATGTCTGGCAAAGTATAAAACCTAAAGGTCCGGTAATATCTCCGCAGGCTGTGCTCAAATCTAAATCATTGATATTGTCACCAGCACTGATTTCAGGGCGAGTTTCATAGATCATCGAATATACATTATATACATCATTACCATTAGATAAGTTAGTTATTGGGTTAGTGGTCTGTGTTTGAAGGATAGTACCTTTACCATCTGTTAATACAAATTCTTGTATATAAGGTGGATTTTGAGTCTCTCCGCTCAAACTAAAAGCTATCTCTGTATCCCCTATTTCGGATCCTGTAGCACAGCCACATACATTGATAGGGAGAGAAGCGGTGTCTATACAATCTGTTCCGATAATGTCATTAATATCGTCTCCAATGGCAAGTGTGGGATTAACTTGATTGGAGTCGTAATTGACTGCATAAGCAATAAAAGTTCCTATACCGGGACTCGTGAGCGTACTTGTTCCCGAACGATTCACAATGATACCCGCTTGGTCGGTCAGTACATAAGTCGTAATAACCGTAGCCGAAGAAGTATTGCCTGTATTGGTGAGTACGATGTCTTCACCATCCAAATAATTACAGCCTTGCGCGTAAGTATCAGAGGGTGAAAAAGCAACCACTAAACACACCAATAAAGCGATGAACAATATAACCTGTATGTTATTGTGTGCTCTCATCTTTATTATTTTAAAAAATTAAAAATTTGATGACCAACTTGAGTAAATTTCAATCATCGGTCATCGATATCTAATGGTTAGTAACTCAAAGTACCAGCGTTTACTGAACAGGCTGGCTCAATAATTTCGGCAGCAGGCGTGAGATTATCATTGCCCGGAGCATTCAAAAACGAACTAAAATCAGAAATCGGTTGGGTGAAAATCGTTGTAATTTCTGGTGCACTTGTGATTTGGTAGCCTGTCACCTCAAATTCTATTTCACCACCGTCAAAAGCAGGTACCGTAGTATTTAGTATGCCACGCCAAGTATCTCCGCCCGCCGTGGTTTCGTGTGTCCATGTAAAATTGGAGGCATAAGCTCCCGTAGGACCCGTCACGCCATCAGTACCGTAGTAATTATTTGGAAAACTCACCACTATCTCTACTGAGCCGGAAGGAATCGTACTTGACCCCGAATTAGCCCAACTAAAAGTAAGTGTAGAGTTTGTTGCTACCGGAAAAGGGTCAGGATCATAATCTGCCCCGCCAAGTGCCGGATCTGCAAATTGTGCTAATGCAGTAAAACTGAACAACATTAACACTAAAACTGAGAGTAAAAAAAACTTTGTTTTCATTTTATTAATTTAAAAGTGTTTGTTAGTTTTAGATTCTGGACAAAAGTCAATGCAAAAGATAGGGTAATAATAGGTAAAAGAACTAAATTTATAATAAACTGATTATCAGTATTTTACTATTTTATTTTTGTTTAATCACTTAACTTACTTCAATTTCCCATTATATTTTATCATCTTCATTAATCAATTAATCGGGCTACTTTGCTGATTTTAAATAACGATGGCACTCATATATGTATTTTTTATAAATTTTAAATATTAATAACTCAATTATTTTAAAATAATAAATAAAATATATTTATTTAAATAAAAAAATATTAACGCATTTGTTTTATAAAATTATGTAGTTGTAATTGACGGACGAAATTTTGAAAAGCATTCTCGTAATTTCGAGAATGTTAACTTTTAACGTAGTTGTTCAGCTGACGATGCGCCTGTCGTATTACCACATAAACTATAGGGAGTTATACATTTAATCTTAAAATATTTTTTTAAAATTACTTATTATTATTACTAAAATATTTTTATAAGGTCACACTGAAATATAGCCATTTTTTAATTAATTAAAATTATTTTGTAATTTATTTATCATTAAAAATGAATTATTTATAAATATTTTTTATTGTAAAATAATTTAAAAATATCCTTATTTCAGTAGAACCTTAGAAGAAAAAATTACGGCGCATTATGGAACAATTTATTTAATTTCTTTCACTTAGTGCCGTTGTGTCGTAGTATTCATCGACACTAAAACACTACGATACCACAACACAACAACACTATAATACATGGCAAACGACGAGATACAAAAACGCTATTATTCCATCAGTGAAGTGGCAGAAATGTTTGGGGTTTCCAATTCCTTGATACGGTTTTGGGAGACAGAATTTTCTGTCATCAAACCTAATAAAAACAGCCGTGGCGACCGCCGTTTTACACGAAAAGATATTGATAACATCAAGATTATTTATCACCTCGTCAAAGAAAAAGGCTTTACACTCGAAGGCGCGAAACGCGAAATGAAAGCCAATAAAAATAAACTCAACGATAAACAACGTACCGTCAAACGACTCAAAGCATTGAAAGGTTTTTTGCAGGAATTGAAAGGGGAGTTGGATAAGATTTGATAGGACGTAAGTTTCTGTTATGTGCTTTTAGTGGGTATTTTTTGCTGACATCACAACCATGATTCTTAGGTATCTGGGTGAAAAATAGATGAAGTGCGTGTATTTTGAAGTTCTCACCAACCAAAAATAAAAAAAACATTCGAAACTTTGAGAAAAATATCTTAAGATAGAGGCATGGAAAAAACATTTCATAATATAATAATAAATCAATTTACTCACTATAAAGAAGATACATCGAAAATTCCTTTGTATCTTAATGGGGATGTGATAAAGATACTAAGAGAAATTCCTGATAACTCAATAGATTGTTGCATAACAAGTCCACCTTATTGGGGACAAAGACAATATTCTAATGGAGGTATTGGATTAGAAAAAACATTTGAGGAATTTACAAAAAACTTATTGGATGTAACTTCTGAAATACAGAGAGTTCTAAAAGATACAGGGTCTTTTTGGTTAAACATAGGCGATACTTATAAAAATAAGTCCTTAACAGGAATACCTTGGAGAATTGCTATATCAATGATAGACGAACAAAAATGGACTTTAAGAAATAATGTAGTATGGAATAAGCATAAAGGAGGAATGGATAGTAGTAAAGACCGTTTAAGAAACATTCATGAAAATGTCTTTCATTTTGTGAAAAAATCAAAAGGATATTATTATGATGATGCATCTATAAGAACAACAGCAAGGAAAACAAAAGTGAAAAATGGTGCGGTCGTTTCCGCAACAGGTGTAACAGGAGTGAGATACAAAAGGCAAATTGAATTATCAACATCTTTAGATGAAACCGAAAAAAAGAATGCTTTAAAGGCACTAAATGAAGTTTTAGCAAAAATTCAGATAGGTGAGGTTTCAGATTTTAGAATGATTATTCGTAATCAACAAAGAACAACACATTCAGATTCAAAGAAGGTTTCAGGTAGAGCAAAAGAACTTGCTATAAAAGGATTTTACTTTTTATTTTACAACCCAAAAGGAACTTTGCCAACAGATGTTTGGGACATAATTCCCGAAGATACTCAGAAAAGAGAAAAACATTTTGCACCATTCCCAAAGGATTTATGTAGAATTCCGATTTTAGCAACTTGCCCTAAAAATGGAATTGTACTTGACCCATTTTGTGGAACAGGAACAGCAATGATAGTCTCTTATGAACTTGGAAGGAAATCAATTGGGATAGATATAGCTAATGACTATCTCGAAATAGCAAAAAAAAGAATAAATGGACAGCAAACTCTCGGAATTTTTTAGCTATAGTACGAACCTGAAAAAGGATTGGAAAGAAATTGTGGTTAATCAGCAATGTAAATACTTGTCAAGAAAATGTGTAAAAAGCAGAAAAAGCTTACCACATATTTCTCTTGGAACTTGTACTGTCAGATATGATAAGGGTGAGAATGATATCATCATTTGTCCACATAGATTGTTACATGGAAAGAAAATTTTCATGGATTGTATTCATCTTTTATCATTACATGAACCCGGTAATGAAATTCATTTAGTTCCAGAAACGTCAATTCCGGGAGGTAGTGTGGATTACTTTCTTACGTCAGTAAGTAAAGGAAAAGTAATTGATTTTGTCGGAATAGAGCTCCAAACAATGGATACAACAGGTACAGTTTGGAATGAAAGGCAAAAGTTTCTTAATAGCAAAAAAATTGAAGTTAGGAAAGAAGATTTAGTTAAAAAGAACTTTGGTATCAATTGGAAAATGACAGCAAAAACTATTTTAATTCAGTTGCATCATAAAATTGATACATTCGAAAACCTTGGAAAGCATTTAGTTTTGGTTTCCCAAGACTGCTTGCTTAATTATATGAAAAAGGGGTTTTCATTCGCAGATGTTGGTTCTGCAAAACTTGGTAATTCAATGCATTTTCATTCATATAGTCTTGAAAAGCAAGAAGATAAAACTTACAAACTTGATTTGGTTGAAAGATTGAGTACCGATAGCGAAGGATTAGCGAAAAGCCTTGGGTTAAAGGCGGAGGCAAACATAGAATTAGATGAAATTTTACTAAAACTCCAAGCAAAAATTAGTCAAAACACATTACTTACAATTTAAAAAAAGAAGGCAGGTGAGAACACAGCATATACGGCAATAGCCCTTATGCGAGGCTACTGCACATACGCAAGACCGTTAGATACCAACAAAAAAACCATTCCATGAAAAAATTCAACTTTGAAACAATTGATGACAAAGCCACCATTTCAACTTTCAAAGCAGCGCAGCAAAATAGCCTAACTTTTCCGAATGATAGTTATCGGGAGGCACAATATGAATCCAGTCAACATAGATAAAGAAGAAGGTGATAGGGTATGTTGAACCATCAAAAGCCCAACATTTTCATCGTCTCCTCATCAAATTGACCAATCGGCAAATTGTTTTCCTGTTGAAATTCAAGTAAGGCATTCTGCGTTTTTTGCGACCATTCGCCCTTCGTTTTTCCTTTATAATAACCGCGTTTTTTTAGTGTTTTTTGAATTTTATTCATGTTTTCGGCGGCTTTCTTGTCGCACCAAACCGTTCGCATTTCTATTTCGCCGCCTTGCCGTACCAAAATCAACTTATCTATCACCTCGTATTTTGCAGGCACATTTATAAGATTTGCATTAGCATCTTGGCGGAGTAATAGGCGCGTTACTTCTTGCATTTCGGCAGGAATATAGACCTCGCGTACCTGTGCAGGCGTGCGAAGTTGCAAGCGTGTAATCGTTTGATTTTCAGGTGCGGAGCGTTCTGTTTTTGGTGGTTCGTTGGCGCAATTATTGATTTCTACCTTAGTCACTTCATAGGTTTCGGGTATATCCGTCAGTAGCCAATAATAACATTTATCGCCCTCCGTTTCGAAGTCGCAATTCTCATTCAGTTTGCGTGTCCAACGCTTCAAAGGTGGTGCAGTTTCTATTTTTTCTGTAAAAATTTCGATACAATCCGCATCCTCTTTTTCTTCGTTTGAAATGGGCATATTTACGCCATCTCGTATTACAATTTCCTCTCGAATGGTATCGTATACCGCCGGAATAATTTCATAAATCGTTAGCGGCGGAGTAATTTCTATCGTCTCAATAATCGTATCAAAAACAGCAGCAGTCATCTCGTAATGAGAAGATTGTGGCGTTTTCAAAATACTTTCCGAAATCGTATCCAAGACAGCCGGAAGCATACATTTGGCAAAACAATCGCTCTTATCTCCTCCGGCTTCGGCAGTAAAAAGTGGGAAACGATCTTGTGCTGATAGGTTTATAGAAATAAGCAAGCAGAAAATTAAGACGCAACGATACATAGTTTTAATTTTAATGAAAAACGTAACACAGACACTCTTGTCTGTGCCCTGCGAAGTACAGACAAAAATGCCTGTGTTACGTCCCCAAAAGTAGTCTTTTTCTCTCAAATTTCCATCATTCTCAAAAACCGCTTTCATGCCGTTATAAATTTCGCTATTTTTGTCATTCGTTTGTTCGTTATTTGTTGACTCATTTGTCCGTCATCCGTTATCCGTTGACTCATATCCACAAATAACGAGTAACGAATCCACAAATAACGAGTAACGAATCCACGAATAACGAGTAACGAATCCACGAATAACACATAAACGAATAACGCATAAATGAATAATGACAGATGAAAAAGCTCATAGAACCGGAACATAAAGCACTGGAAATCAATCTGGACGAAAAAATATACGGCACATTTGCGGAGATTGGCGCAGGGCAGGAAGTAGCACGATATTTCTTTCAAGTCGGGGCGGCGGTCGGCACGATTGCCAAGACCATGTCGGCGTATGACAAGATATATAGCGACTGTATTTATGGCGTCGAAGAGAGTGGGCGTTATGTCTGCGAATCGCGCCTGTACAAGATGCTCGACCACGAGTATGGCTTGATGGAAGAACGCCTCACACGATCGCGCCCAAATAGCACCTTTTTTGCCTTTGCCGACACAGTTTCTACTATCAATTATCAACGCACAAACAAGGGACATGGCTGGCTCGGCATCCGCTTTCAACTTGATCCCGATGGCGAACCGAATGAGTTGGTCGTACACGTCAAATTGCGCGATAAAAACAATAGCCTTCAGCAAATGGCAGTTGGGATTTTGGGCGTAAATATGGTCTATGCTTGCTATTACTACAACGATGACCCTGAAACGTTTGTACAGTCTTTGATGGATAGTTTGGAAAATCGAGCGTATATTGATATGATATGCTTGCGCGGACCAAATTTTGAGCAACTGGACAACCGTTTGTTGAGCCTCATGCTGGTCAAAAACGGGCTGACAGATGTAGCGATGTTCAATAAAGACGGTCGCAATATACATCCGTCCGAATTTCTATATAGAAAAAATGTACTCGTGGTACGCGGTAGCTATCGCCCCACAACTTTAGTGAATATGGATATGCTCAAAACGAGTAGCCGCCAATTCACCGACAACCCCGATGTAGACCCCACAAGGTACTACCAAATGACCGAAATAACACTCGATAATCTACGGATTGATGGAGAGATAAACGAACAGGATTTTCTGGATAGAGCAACGGTACTCGGTGAACTCGGTCAGACGGTCATCGTCTCGAATTGTAAGTCATATCCGAAATTGATTAGGTATTTTGCAGATTATAAAATTCCGAAATTGGGCTTACTCATCGGTGTGCGTGTGTTGTTAGATATTATCAACCAAAATTTTTATCAACACAATGACGGTAGTTTATTACACGCCTTCGGCGAATTATTTACAAAGAGTGTAAAATTATATATATTCCCTTCTCTGCAAGAGGGAAGTTCGGAGATGATGACGAGCCAAAACATGCCTATCCCCGATGGCATCAAACACCTCTATAAGCACCTTTTGGAAAATGGACAAGTGGAAGATATTAATGGTTTTAATCCCGATATTTTGCACATTTATTCGAAAGATGTATTGCAGATGTTGCGTGCCGATGAAGGCAATTGGCGTAGCCTCGTACCCACTCAAGTCGCCAATTTGATTCAGGAAAAATGCTTGTTTGGATTTCCCTGTCAACGATTGGAATTTGAATATTAAATGGTGTTCTGGTGTTGTAGTATAGTAGTGTTGTAGTTTCGCAATTATCACATACCACAACACTGCGACACCACAACACAAAATTATGACTATTGAAAGGACTGAAAATGAGATTATTATAAGGCTTTCGCCAGATTTGGATGTATCTGATATACAGCGAATATTAGATTATTTGTCGTATAAACAAACGATTCAAGGCAGCAAAGCTACACAGAAAGACATTGATGAATTGGCTAAAGAAGTGAAGAAAGGTTGGTGGGAAAAGAATAAGCATAGATTTCCTGATTTAGGAAAATCATTATTTTAGATACGAATATTGTGTTCAGTGCTTTGCTGAACCCTGAAAGCCGAATTGGTGAAATTCTTTTTAATAATCAGGATAAGTTAGAGTTTTACACTTGCAAATATTTGCGAGTGGAAATCAATAAACACATAATCAAACTTCATTCACTGTCTGGCAAAAGTGAAGAGGATTTAATGAAAATTATATATCGGGTTTATACCAAAATTATTTTCATTGAAGATGCAGAAATCCCCTATGAATTTTGGGTAAAAGCTGCCCCACTTGTGAGAGAAATTGACATGGACGATTTACCTTTTGTTGCTTTGAATGAGTATTTAAACGGACATCTTTGGACAGGAGATAAGAAACTAATGAACGGATTGATTGAAAGAGGCTATCATAAATGTATTGATACACAAGATATTATAAAGATAATTGAGGAATAAAAATGTTTGTTTGGACTTCCCTGCCAGCGATTGGAATTTGAATATTAAATGGTGTTGTTGTGTTATAATGTTGTTGTGTTGTAGTTGGTTTTGCTTCGCAAAAATTCTACGACACGACAACACTACGACACTACGACACTACAACACAATTAAATGAACAACTACGTTCAAAAATTACTCAAACGCATCGGCGAAATGATGGACGGTCTGCTTCCTTTTGAAAAACTGGAATCGCATGTGCTGGAAATCAAGGATTTGTCGGGTGCAAAAGGAGCGAAAGATTGGAATGAGTTGTACAAAACAGTGTGTGCTTTTTTGAATACAGAAGGCGGCTTGATTATTTGTGGGATTCGTGAAAATGAAAAAGAAAAAAACTATCAATTAAAGGGTTTCGATTCTCCAAATGAAGATAAAATCAGGGCAGAACTTACTTCCGGTAATCACTTTACAGATGATGCGCGAAATCCATTGAAATTAGACCATAAAAACATCAATCTCAAGTTATTCAATTTTCGCTCGCAACAAGTGGCTGTCGTTAATGTGCATCCGTTTGCAGATGATGATAAATTTGTTTTTTACAAAAAAGAAAACAACGCATACATCCGCGAAATGACGGGCGATAAGAAAGTAACAAAAGCCCAACTCGAAGCCCATCAAGAATACAAACGCGAACTCGAGTATGCGCGTGAATTGCAACCTATACCCGATACAACAGCAGAGGATTTGGATTTATTCAAAATTCAAGAAATCATAAAATTAATGAATGAAGGTGGTGGTCCCTTTTTGAATATTCCTGACAGTATAAACGATGCTATGCCGTTTTTAGTAGATAATTATTTCATAAAAAATGATGAAGTGACTTTACTTGGAATGCTTACTTGTGGAGAAAAGCCATTTTATCATTTGGATAAAAAGGCAGAGGTTGATTGTTTTTTAGAGTCTGAAAATAAAGATTTAGTAGTCGCGGACAAACGTTATATAAAAGACACGGTACTTACGCTGATGGAAGATAGCTTTAATTTTGTTCGTCGTAATGTGCGTGTAGCTACGAATTATGAAAACGGTGGCGGCACCACTCCTGAATATCCCATTAGTGTAATCAGAGAAACAGTCAACAACGCGATAGCCCACAGAGATTATAAGTCTAATCGTCCAGTTCAGGTTATTATACATCCTAATAAAAAATTAGTGATTAAAAACCCTGGAACATTCAATCGAAAAATGCTTATTGAAATCCCTAACGGAGATTATACTATTCGTCGAATTATTCCTCCAAAGGGGCTGCCAGAGTCTAAGAACCCTAAACTTGCTAACCTACTTAAAAATACACAACGTATTGAAAACAGAGGAATTGGAATGGCTACATTAGTCAGAGAAGCATTAGAAAACAGAATCGGAATGCCATACTATAATATGGATGATGATACGATTATCTTGAATGTACCCGCTGGAAGAGTGTTGAATGAAAGACTTACATCCATATTTGAGATGTATGGAAAATTTATTTACGAACAATTACAAGGATTCGCTAATAATTACTATTTAAGAATACTTGGATTTATTTATGAAGCTGAAGATAAAGATACAGAAGATTGTGCAACCCTTCTTTTGACCGAAGATAACGACCATCACAAGATAATCAAAAAATTAATTAGCTGTGGACTTATTGAAAAACACCCTAAAAGCCCACCATTTCATCCAATTTATCAAATCCACAAAAGGCTACGGCAGTTGAATTATTATGATGAAATTATTGAATTGATTGGCAAGGAAAAATTTGAAAAATTAGATTACCCTGAGAAAAAGATACTCAATGCAGTCTATATTATATCGAATTACGGGCATAATAACATTTCTGATTTAGACCATATGAAGCAAAACATAATACCATTTCTTTATCATCAAAATTATCATTACTATGATGCTAGTGAATATCAAAGATGTATTAATTCTACACTAAATTATACCGTAGATTTAATACATGGTAGAAATATTCTAAATATTTCTGATGAAGAAGGTCTGCATTTTATATATTAAAAATAAAATTAATATGCAAAAAATACTACTCCTACTCGCCTTAGCCCTCCTGCTAATTGCGTGTAACGACACCATAAAAAAGCCTAATTCTATAACCGACAAACCAACAGAAATGAAAGAAAAAAAGCCGTCCATCGCGCGTACAAACAAGACTTACACCAAAGACGAACTCATCGGCAAAGTCAATCCTGCCACAGATGCTGATTTTGCGAAAATCGAAGCGAAATACACCACCAAATCCAACATTTACCTCCGCAAAGATGCCTATACGGCCTTCGTAGAGATGCACGCCGCAGCACTCAAAGACGGCATTGACCTCAAAATCATATCGGCAGCACGTCCATTCGCCCATCAAAAAAGCATCTGGGAAGCCAAGTGGACAGGCGCGCGAAAAGTCGGCGGAAAAGACCTCTCCAAAGCCATGCCTGACGGCAAAGACCGCGCCCTCGAAATCCTCAAATTCAGCTCTATGCCAGGCACTTCGCGCCATCACTGGGGGACAGATATTGACCTAAACAGCCTCCAAAATTCGTGGTTTGCACAAGGAAAAGGACTTAGAATATACAAGTGGCTTCAAGACAATGCCCTCGTTTACGGTTACTGCCAAACTTACACACCCAAAGGCGCAGACCGTCCGCATGGCTACGAAGAAGAAAAATGGCATTGGAGCTACCTACCCATTTCGATGGATATGGTGCAGCAGTACGAAAAATACTTAAAAGACACAGATATTGCGGGTTTCAAAGGCTCAGAAGTTGCTGGCGAAATCGGCGTAGTAGAAAAATACGTATTAGGAATAAATCCTTCCTGTAAATAATTATGAGACGAGAGACAAGAGAGGTAAGAAACCTCTTGTCTCAAGTCTCTCGTCTCTCATCTTACAAATTATGGCATTAACAGAATCCACCATGTTGCCGCTTGGCACAAAAGCTCCTACATTTAGTTTACCTGACACCGTTTCGGGTAAAACATTGAATTTGAATGACTTACAAGGTAAAAAAGCCACTGTCATTATGTTCATATGCAACCACTGTCCCTTTGTCATTCATATAAATGACGAGCTGGTCAGCCTCACGAATGACTACACCGAAAAGGGCGTTTCTTTCATCGGTATCAGTTCAAACGACGTTAAAGGCTACCCACAAGACGGACCAGAACGCATGACCGAACACGCCAAATCTGCCGGTTATAATTTCCCGTATTTATACGATGAAAGTCAGGAAGTCGCGCGAGCGTATGATGCGGCTTGTACGCCGGATTTGTATGTATTTGATGCGGAAATGAAATTGGCATATCGCGGCAGAATCGACACTTCGCGCCCCGGCAACGGCAAGCCCGTCACTGGCGAAGAAATCCGCAAAGCCATAGATTTGATACTTGCAGGCGAGGCGGTTGCCGAGCCGCATTATCCTTCTGCTGGATGTAATATTAAGTGGAAATAGGTTTGAAACACATGAGACCCAAAAAGATCTTTCTTAATCCAGATTCTAGATCTTTTCTAGAACTCAGAACACTTTTAATCAAAATATACTGATTAAGAACTGGTCATCAGACAGACTTATTTAGAATTTTATATCGTAGAAACGCACTTCAAGAAAACCTTCTACTCAATTTTACTACCAGATTATGCCTTAAAAGTCAAAAAATACCTAAAAATAGGGATATAAAAAGAAGATTTCTAGACTTACATTTGCAAAGACACTAGTTAAAAGAAAATCTTCCAATAGGAGAGTCTTTGTTAAAAAAGACTCTCTCTTTTTATTTGAATAGATTTTGGTTGGGTTGAGGGTTAAAATCGGTTTAGGATACTAGGTCATTATGATCGATCAATCGAAAGCCATTTCCATGGATATTGACGATTTCTAATTGATCATCTTTACTGATATATTTTCTAAGTTTTGTGACAAATACGTCCATACTTCTCGCTGTGAAATAATTGTCTTCGCCCCAAATTTTAGTTAAAGCTTCTGATCTTGTTAAAACTTCATTTTTATACATACAAAACATACGTAGCAAATGAGCTTCTTTTGGTGATAATTTAGCCTTGTCATCATCTGACTTCTCATCTGTCCCATTGTCATAAGTCAGAATACGTAAGGGATAATTGAAGTGATACTTACCTAAATTAAATTCTTTTATCTCTTCTCTTGGATCGGCCTTTTTCTCGCTCCGTCTCATCACCGCCTGCACTCTATAGAGAAGTTCTTCAGAATTGAATGGTTTTGTGATATAGTCGTCTGCTCCAATCTTAAAACCTTCTAATACGTCTTCTTTTAGGGCTTTTGCCGTTAGAAATATGATAGGGATTTCGGTGTCTTTTTCTCTCACTTCCTTTGCTAAAGTGAAGCCGTCCTTTTTGGGCATCATGACGTCAAAAATGCAGAGATTAAAAGATCCCTTGGTGTAAGCACGAAAACCTGCTTCTCCATCAGCTTCTAAAGTGACATTGTAATCGTGCATTTCCAGGTAAGACCTTAATACATCTCCGAAGTTTTGGTCATCTTCGACCAAGAGGATTTTATTATTCATGTTTTAGTGGGTAATCAACTTTCGTTTTAATTATCATTTATTTTGATGTTAAAAGTGTTAATTAGTCACTATTTGACGAAGAAAAAGGTAAAAATATTGTAAAAGAACTGCCAACATCAAGCTCACTCTCGACTTTGATTCTACCATTATGTGCATTGATGATCTCCTTTACGTAGGATAAACCGAGCCCAAACCCTTTAACATCATGCAAATTACCCGTATGAACACGATAAAACTTCTCAAAAATACTCTTTAAGTTATCTTTACTCATTCCAATTCCATTATCAGAAATTTCAAAATGAATGCCGTTTGAACTATTGAAGGTTTTAATGTTGATTTCAGGAATTTCCTTTGAATATTTCTCTGCATTATCTAATAAATTATGAATAACATTAGAAATATGGTTATGATCCGCTGTGATTACGGTATTTGTGGCATCAAGATCTAAAGTGATAGATCCATTTCTACGGTCTACTTTTAAACGCGCGTGTTCGGCAGCAGTTTTGACCAACTCGTGAATATCAAATTGTGAGACTTTAAGTTGAAAACCTTTCTTTTCCAATTGCGCCATCTGAAGCACTTTTTCTACTTGGCCTAGCATCCGTTTATTTTCCTGTTTGATGATATTGGCATAACGCTTGACCTTATCTACTGAACCACTTACTTTTGGACTATTGATAGAATCTGCAGCTAAGGATATCGTCGCAATAGGAGTTTTGAATTCATGAGTCATATTATTAATAAAATCAGTTTTCATCTCTGATACTTTCTTTTGAAATAATATCACATTGATTGTATACAAAAAACAAAATAATATCAATCCTGTAAAGATGAGAGAACTCACTACTGACAGCCAGCTAGACGACCACAAATACCTTGTTTTATTAGGAAAATAAACCTTCAAGAATCCTGGTGAATTATCATCGTAAGGAAAGAGCTCGACGGAATGAATTGATTCATAAAGATTCTGGTTATCTGACTGAGTAATATCCACAGAACTTGACTGTGGGCTACCTTCGTCTTGAAAACTATGATGTCCATTGTAAATAGAAAAGCTTTTGGTTTTTTCAGAGTAAATACCATAATCATATTCTGTATTTATCCCCTGAGCTAAAAATTCTGTTTTTACAAGTTCGTCCAGATCTTTGGCCTTAATATTCTCTAAATACTTTGTCGGATTTAAAGTGTACATCAGTTCATTTAACTCTCCATTATTTTTCTTTGACTGAAATGACTCTAAACCAGGTTTGTATTTATAATTAGTCAAGCGCAAATTCTTCCGAAATAGGTTGTCTCTAACTTTTAATTCTTCATGAATATTTTTGAGCGCTTCAGTCGCACTTGAATTAAAGCTCTTTTTCTGAATACCAACAGAATTATTGATCCATAAAAATTGGGTCACGGAAATCCCAATGAGCGCTAAGCTCATCAAAGCAATTATAATTATTATAGACTGTTTACTCATGTCTTTACTTTGGATTATACAGTATAATTAAAATGACAATACTTATATAATATGGCTAATCGCTTTAACCATCATTTAACCGCAAGACATAAAGGTATGTTAATTCTAATCTCCTAACTCAACTCCCAATCAATAATTCTGTCCAACAGAGCTTTTTAATTCAGATTAAATCGAGCCGTAACACCTCCTTGAACACTTGTAATCGGATAAGAGGTGGATAAGTAAGGTTGTGTCTTACTAAAGTCAACAAATCCTCTGAGCGTCAAATTTTCATTGAGCTCATAATCAACGGAAGGATTGATTCGCAATGTTTTAAGTCCACGAATTGGATCTGCGTTCGTTCCTTTATCGATCTCATGAATCCAGGTGACGTCATCTCTAAATGACATATCAAAATTTACAGTCATTTCACGTCCTTGTGTATCTGTCACTCGAGTGTCTGTAGGCGCTTCACCGGCGACATCAGCAGGCGTTCTACCCCTTCTTGATCGCTTACCTCCACCACCGATATTCACATTCTTAATTGTCCACCCGAATCCAACTGTATACTCAGTATTTCTTGCTTCTGTCAATTGACTAATATTACCCGTTATCAAACTCAAATTACGAGTCTTCTTATACTCAAAATTCATATTGATGTCATTCGTCGTTTTTATATCAATGCCTATAATTGGAACAAACTGCTCAGAAATAACAACTGCTGGAATTTCAAACAATGAATAATAATTTGCCTGCTCTTGATCTGTTGGAATAAAAAATCGAGTTCCAAATTCTTCCACAGAAGACTGGAATTGTAAGTCAGTCTCATATCGGCTGACTTTGAGGTTAGATTTGTATGCGTGTGTCAAAGTGAAACTTGAAAATATATCCTGAAACATGCCAATTTTTGATAGCCCATTCCATCTCACACTCCAGTTTGGAGCGGGAATGTAACCACGGCTTTTGACGTCTTGTGTAATATTCAATGAAACATCTACTGGATTGTTTAAGCTCAAATCTTTACCCGTATATGCCGATAAGAATGAATGGATCAACACATCATTCTGCTGCTTACCAAAACCCCTAGAAAACAAAGCCCCATCTTGATCATGAGCTTCGCCTTGATTAGGATTTTGCTCATTCTCTCGATCGAGTAGAGCCAGTCTATTAGACACGAATGTTCGGTTATTTTCAAAGGTATTAAAGAGTCCATTGACATCATTATTAAACAATGTCTGCATCGCAAAAAAGGTAACATCATAAGAACCAACATCTCGCATCGTCGTATGCTGGAAAATAGCTGGTGTAGAATAACTACTATCCGTATTCGTATTGATGAAATATTCTGAATGATCTTCTGTAAATGTCTTTTTAAAATCAATATCAATTTCAAAATCACGCCATGGCTCTAATTCCAATTGAAACTCATAATTCTGCTGTTGTTTTTGTAGGACTTGTTGGTTTTGGAAACGATCAGTAGTGATCCATCCATTAGCAGCAGCATTATCCAAAAACTCACCTTGATTTAGGTCTGGTTGAAGTCCTAAGACAAATCCCCATCCAGGCGCATTAAACCCACTAGACAAACCGAGATACTTGTTCTCAGGTAAAAATCCTGGGACCATCGTTGATAAGTTTTCGCGATAAGTAAACTTCGCATTTCTAATAGAAAACAATGGTCGCACTAAGAATTTTTCGATAAAGGATCGCTCGCCTTCATTCTTTTTAGCTTTCCGATCAGGTTTCTCTTCTGCGACTTTTACCGGCTCTTCTCCTCTAGTTTTACCTCCTCTTCGTCCATTAGATTTTGACTTATCGAGACTCTTAATGTACTTAGATTTATCAAAAAGTTTGTCGAAATTAAATGTTGCGTTTATCGATCGACTTTGGTTATTATGAATAATGTTTCCAAGTTGGATCGCATCCTTTCCATCTAAACTCGACCCTAAAGCAAGTCCATTATTGACTCCTAAAGATCCAGCCGTCCATGCATAGTCAGCATCATACTGTGCCTTGACATTGATCCAATCCATGAATGGCAAATATCGAATCGGTAGGGTCCAGGATAAGGACAAACTATGATCATAATTTTTATTCCGTCCCCAATTTTTCAAATTATTAGATAATGTATCTCTTGCTGCTTGTTGTTTTTGACTGATATCTGCTAGAGCATTCACAGACTCGACTTCTCTACCGAATTTATCAAAGTACGGTCTTGCATCCCGATTGACCCGAATGCTCCCAGGCCTGATCTCATCAATAACTGCAAAATTCGTCGCAGTAAAATTCATTTTTAGTGCCTTGGTGAAATCCCAACCCAATGAATATCTACGATCCCAATCAAATCTCTGATCATTAAATACATAGTCTATATCTGTTGGAATTCTGAATTCTCGCACACTTTTAAACCTTCTGAGCTGCGTGCTAAATGCAAAATTATTCGGGAATGGATTAAAATTAAACTCCTTTAAAATTTTAAGGTGTTTACTCTTAATCTTTTTAAAGGGTTGTATCGGCTTCCCTTTACGGGAATAATTATAATCTAGTCCACCTGAGTAATCATCTGAAATATCAGATTTGATAAACTCATCCTTATATTCTGTTCTTGTATGACCATAACTTGCTGTCACATTTTCAATGTCCCAAGGCATCGGTTTTCTCTTAGAATTTTGTCCTCTTTCCTTCCGGACGTTTGTAAAATTATATGTCTTTATCGTGGTCGTCTTTGCACTTCTATCTCTGATATCAGCGACTTCTGCCGGATCATCAGTTATCCCAATTAACTCGTCGACTGTTAAATCTAGTTGGTACGGATCATACTCTTCTTGTATTTTTGATTTTGCATATTGCGCATAAAATGGGATACTCACGTTCCAATTATCTGGCAGGAATTTTCCTAATTCTAAATTGGTCGCCACATCGTATTCTATGACACTTTCGATATTCCGATCATAGACTCGTTCATCTAGTTGTCCCCAGCCAATGCTTTGATAAGAAGTAGATGCTGTGATGTCTCCAAAGTCTGCCATTTGAACTTCTAATCTCGCCTCTGCTGCTATACCTCCACGCTCCTCTAATCCATTAATTCTCAATTCATTAATCCACACTTCACCACAAAATGTCTTGCCTTGCTCACTGTGTCTAACTCCGACACTCAAACCCTTCACATAGCCAAGACTCGGATTCCCTTTAATGGTGATAAATCCATTTACATCAGATTCATCCACATCGGGAGTCGTTGGATCATCAACAATTAATCCTGATAGAGCTACAGTGAAATCATCTGTGATCGCTCGACCACTTAAATTTCTTTGTTTCTTTAGTTCAGTAAATAATGTCAGATCTATATCAAACTTATTTTCTTCTCGCCAGACTTCGTCGGCATAATCTTCAGGGACCGTGTTCGCTCTGACGATATCAGGATCTGAAAACGTGAGTGGGATTTCATATTCGTAATAATTATTATTAAAATCCTTTCCTAATCGAACAAAAGCATTTAAGCCTTCTTCATCCGCATTATCAAATTCATCACTCAATTCTGGATTGATCTCAGCATGCGTAAACATTTGCATGCGTTTATAATATCGTAAATCTAATTCCGTCAATTTATAAATGATGGCATCACAACTGTCAGGAAGCCCGCAGGTTTTAATATTTAAGGCATTTTCATCTTGTCGCACATTCGCGAAAGTGTTGAATATTCGTTCTTGCTTGATTCCTCTTGGTGGCACATAATTGAAAGGACTTTTTCCACTATTTTCTTCGATACCGATTTCATCAATAACGAATTCGCCTTCAAACTGTCCATCGGCATTTAGACACTGACCGCCTCCAAGTGCAAAGGGTAACCGTCTCCATTGGTTTCTTACCAATTCAAATTCAGCTAATCTTAATAATTTAGGTGCTGAAAAACCTGTCATATACATTCTAATGAACTGGATCGATCTGAATCCTTGAATATCATTAACGATCATTTCTGGGCTAAGATCCTTAATTGGAATTTGGAATCGATACCATTTTTCATCTAATCCTGCTGGACGTGTAACATCTATAACATCTGTTATGTAGTCAGAATTAGATCTTCTGATTTCTCCATTTTCATTCGTCAATCTGACTCTATATTCATAATAGGATTCATTCTGATCTAATGATCTATTGTCATTCAAATCCTCAGAATCTGGAATAGGATTTCCTGTTCCAATATTGTCATTTGCGTTTCCTTCTGGAGCATTCCCTTGAGGGTTATTATATCTACGATATCTATCTAGCAAGTTTGATTCTCCACTAAATTGTGGATCTCTGTAGGAAGTAAAATTGTCATTGGCTGGATCAAGACTAACAGTTCTATCTCCTGGGTGTGCAACTCTAACAGATTGCACATAGTCTCCAAAGAATTCTAGCTCACCTTCATCCGTTAAGCCATCAAGACCTAAATCCTGATCTGCTCTAAACTGTAAATCAAATGCATTGATCTGAGGAATAGATGATGGAATCTCTCCCCAAGCTGTTGTCTCAGTCGGAATTGTCTCCTCTGGAGTTTCGATAGAATTTTCATAAAACTGTAAGTTATCTTTAAGGATATCTTCCGATACACTTCCTAAGTTAAAATACAAAAAACCGTCTTCATCAAATGGCTGTGACTCCCCTTCTCGATCATCCATAAATGGATTCAACATCCAAAATTCTATATATTCAAAATTTGAAGCTTCGAAGTCATTATTTGGTAAATAGCGCATGATACCACCCCATCTACTTTCAGGATCTGCTAGCTGGATATTATTGTCAGCATCATTTTCAAGACCAGCGGATCTAACTCGTGCTGTTGAGTCACCAGCAGGAAATATTTGATCTATTCCTTCCGGTGGATCAAAATTATAAGGTCCTCGTTGAGATGGATAATAGGCGACATCAAAGGTCAACAAATCTGGAATCTGACTAATTGGGACATCCCGCATAAATAACTCCGATTGATCTACAGTCCTCGTATAGGGATCTATTCGATCTTCTGGACTCCTAATTTGTCTGTCATCAATGATATACCAATTCGTCAAAGCTCTGTTATATCCATATGCCAAATTATTGTTTAATGATGATTCTGCAAATCTAGATGGCGTACTCGCCATAAACCAAAGATTTGGTCTAGACCCGAGAGGGATACTACTGCTGGCGCCTTCAAAATCATCAATACTGACGACTCCTTCGTCTTCTCCACTTACGTTAATCGCTCCAGAGTGACCTGGTTTTAAGGCGGCGACTTCAGCAGAGAAATTGATTAAGGATTCTTCTTTTGTATTGATGAATGGAATCTTGTCTACGAGACTCGTGATCAATGGTGATTCAGAACTATAATTCATATCAAGACCAAAAACTCTATTATTAATCGGATCGCTTCCGATATTCACCTTTTCGGTAAATGGTCTTTCGAAAAGACGCATGTATGTCGCTCCAAAATTCAACTTTTTAGTCGCGGCAAAATCAGCTCTCAATCCAAACATTGTCTTTTGCTGCAGACTAAATAAGGATTGATCTTCGAAGGATACTCGGATCGGTACACCTTGTTGCAGATAGGCGTCATTGAGAATTTTAATTCTACCAATACCATAATCAATATCATAATCAATTCCTTCTCTCAATATCTGGCTACCAGCTCTCACTGTGACTGAACCTTGAGGTATATTAAATGAGTTTAGTGATATCTCAGAGGAGACGCTAGACTTCATTTTACCTCTGATGACAAATAGGTTATTGTCTAGATTTTCCCGAGCAATAGTGACTGAGTTATTATATAATTCTGGGTATCCATATTTTTCAAATAACTCTTGATCGCCACCTAGCAAATCGAGTAAAGATTTGCCGAAAGGCTCTAAAACAGGAAAAAAGACACTTCCTGTCCTTGTATTTACCGTCAGACCCGGCACAAAGTCAAATACACCATCTTGCTGAGGATCACCATATGAATTCAATCTATCCAACTGGAAAAAATCTAATAAAGGAATTTCTCGAAACCCATCTTCTGGCAAGAATCTTTTCAAATTCACATCATTATTATCTTCAAAAAATATATCAAGTTGGAAATCTTCTTGTGTCAATTGTGATGTCCCTAATCCGTAGACATTTTTCATCATGAGATCCCAAGACGGAATGTCTACTCGCTGATTAGAACTTTTTAGCATTTTAGCATAAATGACATCTGCTGGCTCTGGCTCTTCTTCTCCAGTATTTCTGATCCTCGTACCACCTGCTCCAGTTTCATTCGTCATTTCTCCAACCTTATAAATCTTATTGCCATTAAGAGAATAGGTGTATTCATAGGCCACAGCAAGAACCTGATTTGGCCTGAGTCTCGTATTTAAAGATATAAATCCTAATTCTGGATGGTATGAAAACTCACTTTGGCTAAGCCTTCTCATACTATTGACCTCAAAGTCTATTTGCTGTTCCATGTTATACAGCCGACCTAAGTTTTCAGAGTTATTTACGATTGTCCTTGTATCATCATCTCTAACTAACTCTGCAAACAAATCTGAGTTAGCATTATTTGGTAGGATCTTCCCATCTACATCTCTCAAATTTGGAGGTGGGTTTTGATTCGGAAGCCATCTCATATCTGGACTTTGATTTGCAAATTTAGATGCATCTGACTCACCTAGCATATCAAGAGCTGTCACTGTAGTCGACGATCTTAAATTTGAATTCTGCTCGTTAGTTACCCACACTTCTATATTGGTGATGCGCATCAGAGAGCGAATCTGAGGCATATTAGCTAATGCCCCTTCATACAAGTCTCGATGATAATGTGAGATGAAAAAGTGTCTATTTTCATCATAATCATCAGGTCTAATTTCAAATTCACGAACCAATGCACCATTTTCAATTTGGATGTCCTTTTGTTCTGATCTTTGTTGTGATGCGACTCCAGTCAGTGTTAGTCTTCCGAATTGTGTCACGGTTTTTACACCAAATAAACTTTGTGGTCCTTGAATCAAATTAGTAGGTAAGCCAAAATCAACATCTCCAGCTTCTATTTTCTTGATGATATCATCCTCAGAAAACTGCTCGCTATCATAATCTATTTTGATCTTATTGTCAAAGTCAAATGACGCATTCGTATCATAATTAAAATCGAGATTCATTTTCTCACCGATATTCCCTTCCACATTCATTTGGATATCCATATCAAAATCAAATCCACCTTGACTCTGTAGTCTTGGTGGGATAAATGGATTTTGGATTCGTTGATAGTCTACTCCAAATGTTAAGTCTATATTTCCTTTAGGTTCGATCGTGACGTCTTGGCCACCAAAGAGACGATCAATGAGACTATTTTTAATGTCAATTTTTTCGACCGGATCTAAAAACTCTCCTCTTGTTCTTCCTGAACTCAGACCTGCCATTTTACTGAATTGGTCTTCTTTTTGTTTTTTGTCTCTATAATCCAAGTATTCCCTGAAGGTCATATAGGTCGGCGCTCTATAATATTCATCACCAATTCGTTCAGATACTATATATAGGCCGCTTTCTGGATCATATTCTACTTCTTGTTGTATAATCTCAGGCTTGATATCAAATGGATTGTATTGATAATCTGTGATGAAGTCTCCTTGTCTATCTATAATTGGAAAAGTGTCCTGTGTAATTTGCTTCTGGAGACTTAGATATGGATCACCAGGAAATATTCCAGATGCGATGCTGTTTTGTATTGCAAAAGCGCATGAGAAAAAGGCAAATAATATGAAAATACGCTTCATCTTGTGATTCTGTCGTTACTGGCTACGCTATAATATAGCATGGGATTAATGGAATAATAAACGCATAAGACATAGAATGAGTATATACAAGGTCAATTATCTCGAAACTTGTTGTAGAACAGTTTTTATCAGTTCTTCAACGGATAATTCTGAACTATAATATTTATCAATCGACTTTTGTACGCTAGCTCTTTGGAATCCAAGGGCAACAAGTGCTTTTATTGCCTCTTCGCGGACATCTGAAGATTTATCAATTGTTGTAACTCCTCCTGTTAATTCCTCTTTTACAATTTTATCTTTTAGATCAAGAATCACTCGTTTTGCTGTTTTTGGGCCGACGCCTTTGACTTTATTGAAGGCAATAACATTCTCTTGGGCAATCGCGCGACGTACTTCCGAAGAGGTCATTGATGATAAAATGAGTCGCGCAGTATTTGGCCCAATTCCAGAAACTGATAATAGATGTTTAAAAACTGCACGCTCGTCTTGCTCAAAGAATCCATAAAGAGTCTGAGAATCTTCTTTAACATGGAGATAAGTCCATAGTTTTACTTCCTTTAATGATTCTATTACAGAATAGGTTTGCAAGCTTATATTGACATGATATCCTAAGCCTTGAATATCTATGTATATAAATGTCGGAGAATGATGAGTTATCTTGCCGTCTAAATATGCAATCATAGGGATTTATTGAGATGTGATTAAACGAATACATATGTTACCCTTTAGAGGTAAATTAATGGAGATCTCGCATCAACATTCAAAGGTAATTAGAAATAACATATTATAAAATTATTACCTATATAATAAATTGAAATACAAATAATTAATGAATATTTTATTAATCGGCAGCGGTGGTAGAGAACATGCAATTTCTTGGAAACTTCAGCAAAGTCTTATCCAGCACAAACTGTACATCGCACCAGGAAATTCTGGAACATCAAGTATTGGGGAAAACATTGATATTGCTGTAACAGATTTTGACTCTATTGAGCAATGTGTCAATGATAAAGATATTGACATCATTATAGTTGGTCCTGAGGTTCCATTGGTGAAAGGCATTGTAGATCATTTCAAAGAGCACGATGTTTTTGTCTTTGGACCAGACCAAGAATCTGCCCAATTAGAAGGGAGCAAGGAATATGCTAAGCTATTTATGGATGAATATGGTATTCCTACTGCTTCATATCGGTCATTTGGTGTGAAAGATATGGAATCTGGATTGGCCTATATTGACAAATTAGCAACACCTATCGTCTTAAAAGCTGATGGGCTAGCTGCTGGAAAGGGCGTATTGATTTTAGATAATACAGTCGACGCCAAACGAGAATTTACAGAAATGTTGAGCGGAAAATTTGGTGACGCTTCTACTACAGTTGTTATTGAAGAGTTTTTATCTGGCTTAGAATTTTCTGTTTTTGTGTTGACTGACGGTCATTCATATAAGGTTTTGCCTCTTGCAAAAGACTATAAAAGAATAGGTGAAGGTGATACTGGCTTAAATACTGGAGGCATGGGAGCGATTTCGCCAGTATCATTCGTAGATGATGTTTTATTTAAAAAAGTTGAAGACAGAGTGATACAGCCGACTATAAGAGGTATACAAGAACGATCTCTTAATTATAATGGAGTTGTATTTATAGGCTTAATCAGTGTGGATGGTGAGCCTTATGTAATTGAATATAATGTAAGATTTGGAGATCCAGAGACAGAAGTGATCCTTCCTAGACTTAAGACTGACCTTCTTGAAGTGATTCTTGCCATACGGGACCATTTTCTAGAAGACATCAATATTGAAATTGATCCTCGATATGTATCTACGGTCATGCTTGTTTCTGGTGGATATCCTGAAGCATATGAAAAAGGGAAGTTGATCTCTGGATTATCGGAAGTCAATGGGTCTATTCCATTTCATGCAGGTGCGACATTAGTAGATGGCGAAATGCTCACTAATGGTGGAAGAGTCATGGCAATCAGTTCTTTTGGCAATAGTCAAGAAGATGCTTTAACTAAGTCTATGAGAAATGCCGAAAAAATTCAATTCGACGGAAAATATTTTAGAACTGACATAGGTTTTGACCTTACATGAGGTATAGTTTATCCGAAATAGGCGACATAACAGATGGCACTATCGCTGGTATAGATTCAGATATTCTATTAGACCATATATTTTTTGACACTCGTAAAATTGCGATAGCAAGAAAGGGTTTATTCATCTGTTTTAGCGGATTCAAAAGAGATGGACACGACTTTATTATAGATGCCATTCAAAAAGGTATCAAGCATTTTATTGTTGAAGAGCTTCCTGCCGATGATTTGCTAGGTCTTGCTCAATATTTAGTGGTTCCTTCATCATTACAGGCACTTCAATCTTTAGCCGCATTTCACAGATCTAAATTTGATATCCCCATTGTTGCGATAACTGGTAGTAATGGAAAAACCATTGTCAAGGAATGGTTATACACGATTCTAAGTGAGACTAAAGATGTGACTAGGAGTCCAATGAGTTATAACTCTCAGATAGGAGTTGCCTTATCCCTTCTACAGATTTCTTCAGATCATGACATAGCAATTATTGAGGCAGCGGTGGCGCAAGCCGGAGATATGGATTCACTTGAAAAAATGATTCAATGTGATATCGGTGTGTTCACGAATATTGGTGATGCGCATCAAGCTGGCTTTAATTCTATGACTGATAAGATTCAAGAAAAGCTGAGCTTATTTAAGACAGCAAAGTCAATTATTTATAGAGCAGATCAATTTTTACTTCACGATCAGATTAACAAAACAAATTCATATCAATTGGTTCGATGGTCAGATTCTAAGTCTGATTATAGCTATGCAGTCGATATAGATTATTCATCAAAAATAACTAATCTCACTGTCGGACAGTATATGTATTATACCCCATTCAGAGAAGTCCATGCACTGGAGAATTTGATTCATTGTATTGTGACGGCACTGGTATTATCAGTTGATCCAGACACCATTCAAACAGGAATTAATAAACTTCAAAAGGTCAATTTAAGACTAGAATTAAAGGAAGGGTCATTCCAAAACACCATTATTGACGATAGTTACAGTTTTGATTTAATTTCATTTGAATCAGCTTTAACATCACTTCAAAATCACGCAAATAGTCGAGATAAAGTATTGATCATCAGCGATATTCCACAAAAAGGAGATCACTCAACTGCTTATCAAACTATCGCGGAGCTCATTTCTAAAAAAGAAGTAAAAACAGTGTATCATGTCGGTACAGACAGTGATATTTTGCAAGCAAAGCTCTCTAAAACAGTTACGCTTACATCTTTTCCAACGACTGACTTATTGATTCAATCACTTCAATATTCTCCTCCAAAGCAATCCATAATTTTAGTCAAAGGAGCCCGATCTTTTCTATTCGAATCCGTCGTGAGACTGCTCACAAAACAGCGACATCAAACTGAATTAGAAGTCAGCTTGACAGCACTTCGACATAATCTAAATGTCTTTTCTCGTCATCTAAATCCAGAAGCTAAGATCCTCTCAATCATTAAGGCAGATGCTTATGGAACTGGTAGTACGACCTTGGGTACATTTTTGGAATCAATTGGCGTGGACTATCTTGCCGTTGCCTACACAGATGAAGGAATCGAGCTGCGAGAACATGGAATAAACATGCCTATCTTAGTTTTAAATCCAGAATTGGATCATTTTAAAGAACTCCATCGATATAGATTGGAAGCTGAAATATATAGCTTAGAACAATTAAAATCTCTCTGCGAATACACCGACATAAAAAATGAATTAGCCATACATATTAAGATTGATACAGGCATGAATCGTCTTGGTTTTCAAGAGGATGATATCGAAGAGCTCATTAAGATAATCGAAGATCATAATCTCCATATCAAAGCAATTATGTCTCATCTCGCTGCAGCTGATGATTCAACTAAAGATTCTATAACAAATTTACAAATAGCCAGATTTGATAACATTGCAGCTCGATTAAAATCTAGGCTGGGTATTGAACCTATATTTCATATATTAAACTCTGCAGGTATTGTCCGTTTTCCATCTGCGCAATATGATATGGTTCGTATTGGGAAAGGCATGTATGGGATAGACATGACTGGTCAATTCGATGAATCATTAGAACGGGTACATCGGCTTTCGGCGACGATTTCACAAATCAAAACAGTGCTTGCTGGATCGACTATTGGATATGGATGTCATACAATTCTAGAAAAAAACCGAATGATCGCTATCATCAATATTGGCTACGCTGATGGGCTTCTTCGCTCTTTGGGCAATGGCAAGATTTCATTTCTACTTAACAATCAATTAGTCCCTACGATTGGTAATATCTGTATGGATATGTGCATGTTAGACATTACAGATTCACATGATATACAGATTGGAGATAGGGTCGAAATTTTCGGTGAACATGTAGATATTAGGAAAGTCGCTGCTGCTGGTCATACGATTCCATTAGAAATTCTATCTAAGTTATCTAAGAGGCTTAAGAAGGTTTATACGGAGGATTGAGCATGTTATTTTGAGATCGACATAACTGTTGCTCTAGCATCTGGGTGAAGTGCTGCTAAATTTTGATACTCCAAAATTAACAATGCACAGTAATTCATATTTACAATAATGCATAGTCGCAAAATATTTAATATGATTATAATATGCTTACCTAGTCCAAATGCACCAAAAGAGTATACTAAAACCCTTAGCTTTGCAGTTCAATTGCTAGCTTAAAGACTCAAAACACCATGACTCAGAATATACTGATTTTCAGCTTTTTATTGTCTTATACAATTTGCTTTGGACAGCAGGATGACCCAGTATTATTCACTGTTAATAATACTCCTGTAAAGGTCTCAGAGTTTGATTATATCTATAAAAAGAATAACGGAGACAAAGCAGATTACAGCAAGGAAAGTTTGGAAGAATACCTCGACTTGTATGTAAAGTTTAAACTAAAGGTTGAAAAAGCACGACAGATTAAGCTTGACACGATCAAATCCTTACAAACCGAATTAGAAGGGTACAGAAAGCAATTAGCTAATGCATATCTAGTTGACAAAGAAGTGACGAAGCAGCTCGTTGATGAGGCGTACGTCAGAAAACTTCAAGATGTGAAAGTGCGCCATATCTTAGTATCAGTACCTGGAAAAACAAGTATGGAAAGAAATGCGGAAGCTCAGGATAGAGTTTATTTAATCAAAGAAAAAGTTGATAATGGTGCTGACTTTGGCTTAATCGCAAAGACACTTTCTGATGATAAAAGGTCTGCAAAGAATGATGGTGAATTAGGCTGGCTAACTGCTATGTTTCCTAATGGATTTTATGAATTTGAAAATGCTATTTACAATTTACCAATTGGTGAGACATCTCAGCCTATCAGAACTAAAATCGGTTACCATTTAATCCAAGTTATGGAAAGACGTCCTGCTCGTGGTGAAATGAGTGTTTCTCATATTTTACTTAAGAAAACAAATAATGGAAAAGCTATTCCAAAGGCAAGAGAAAAAGCTGATAGTTTATATATGAAGATCAAAGAAGGTGCTTCATTTGACAAAATAGCGACTTCTCACTCTGAGGACAAAAGTACTGCGAAAGACGGCGGAAATCTTGGTTTCTTTGGCATCGGCATGTACGATATTAATTTTGAGAATGCTGCCTTTTCATTAAAAGAAGATGGTCAAATCACGCCGCCTATTGAATCAAAATTAGGCTGGCATATTATCAGAAGAGATGCCACAAAAGATTACAGTAATGAGCAAAAAATGAAGAGTATGCTGCGCAAAGAGATTTCGCAAAAAGACAGATTCGAATTTGCTCGGAGTAGTAAAATTGAAGATATCAAAAGAGAAGCTGGTTTTGCAGATAATCCGGATGTTTTAGAATATTTCGCAAAATCACTAAATGTAAATTTCTATTCTTATAAATGGGCAGTGCCAGAGTTGGCTGACAAACAACTAGCGAGCTTCGGAGATGAGGCGACATATACGATAAGTGATTTTGCAAAGTATTGTAAAGACAATGGTCGCCAACGCATGAGATTTGACAAGAAAAAGCCTTTAAATGAAGCAGTACAAGAAATGTATGCGTCCTTTATTGATGATCGAACCATTGCTTACGAAAAAGCTAATTTGGAAAAAAAGTATCCTGACTTTAAGGCCTTAATGAGAGAATATTCAGAAGGAGTATTACTTTTTGAGGTTACAAAAAATAATGTTTGGGATAAGGCGTCACAAGACACGATTGGGCTTCAAGCATTTTTTGCCCAGAATAGAGATAAATACCAGTGGCCAGAGCGTGCCGATTTTACAATTTTTACTATTGAAACGACTGACAAAACTATTCTTAAAAAGCTAGGCAAGGCGGCTGAAAAGCATTCTGCCGAAGATGTAAAAAGTCAGATTGAAAAAGAATTTGATCAAACCGTTTTTGTCGAACAACAAAAGCTTACTAAAAAAAGCCCTTTTCTCTCACACCTGAAATGGAAAAAAGGTCAACAAGAAGTTATCATTGACAAAGTGAAGCAAGAAGCAACTGTAAGACGGATTAATGCCATCATTCCT
>ENA-ORXT01001623-ORXT01001623.1-marine-metagenome-genome-assembly--contig:-NODE-1623-length-29408-cov-16.200232_pt1 | contig 29408 bp, 26 predicted proteins | sample MGYA00237868_ERZ511482 | MGnify/ENA metagenome assembly ERZ511482 | reverse complement strand
AATCGTGATCAACTGGATACAGATGGCGACGGGCTGGGTGACTCCTGCGATTCAACCAATGGTGCCAACCTTATAGCCGACAGCGATTCTGACGGCGTGCTCGACGATACAGATAACTGCACCATAATACCCAATTCAGATCAGGTAGATACAGATCTGAATGGCATTGGTGACGCCTGCGACACGGCGCTGGTATTGGATGGTGATAGCGATGGTGTAGAGGATTCCGCGGATAACTGCCCAGCTACCCCTAACCAAAACCAGCTGGACACTGATCTGGATGGTATGGGTGACGTTTGCGATGACACGACCGTCGTGGTCATTGATGATCCTGAAAATGACGTGGTACCACCGGAAACAGATTCGGACAACGACGGTCTGTCGGATGTGTTGGAGCTACAACTGGGCCTGAGCCCCACGAATCCTGATACAGATTCAGACGGTGTTTCTGATGGCGAAGACAAGTTTCCCAACGATCCTACTGCCAGTCTGGATTCGGATGATGACGGGGTGTCAGATGATCGAGATCAGTTCCCTGACGACGCTACTGAAACCAGTGATTTGAATGGTGACGGACTCGGTGACAACGCGAATCCTTTCGAAGGCACAGTGATTTCTGGAACAGTAACGGATTCCGCTGACACAGCGATTGCCAATGCTCGAATTTCACTGGATCTTATCGATTCATCCAATGAGACGAATCCGCAGGTACTCACTACCACCGATGCCCTGGGATTCTTCACTCTCATTGCCGAAGAGAGCCTGGTTCCAGATACCTTCGTTATTGTAGTGACGGCAAATGGTTTTCTGCCATTCGCCCAACCACTCTCTGCCGGTGAAGATGAGATCGACGCAACAGGCATTACCCTGATATCGCAGACCGATAGTTTTGTGGTCATCGAACCCAGGCCTTCGGTTCATCACTTGGGTGATAACAACTTCTCCGGATCTGCTAATTCACAATTCCAGAGAACGTCAGAAGGTGCAATGCTGAACAGGAGTTTTAATATCTCCACCTCGCAGCTTGGACAGGAAGAGATTGTTCTTAACTGGGTAGCCAAGGGTATTCAGGAAGAGAACCTCATCGTGATCAACGGTGGCACGGTTGCTCTGACACCGGATACCGATGTCGATGGCTCATTCACGGAGCAATCAATCACACTGGATGTGGCTGGTGTGTTGCTCGAAGGTGCTAATACGCTCACCATTGAAAGCACCGCAACCTCGTTCCTGAACGATATAGACGACTTCGAGTTTGTGTTTATAGGCTTTTCAGAACTGGATTAGCCCGGACGTTTGAAAAACCCCGGCCAGCAATGTTGGTCGAGGCGCTACTATCTTGTCACCCGGAAGCGAATGCTCTCCGGGTGACATTCAATACATAATGACATCCAGCGTTTTCGGCTACCTCGCAAACAACGATAGTTTGCGCTTGTCGGGTAGACTTGCAGTGAGTGCATTTACATCGCTACAGCGCCGACTTCAAGGCTTCTCGCCTCACAGGCTGACGATATGAATCTCAACTGAAGACTGATTGCACCGCTACTGTGATCAGACGTGATAGAGACGCAATACAATGTCTGAAGATCCGTTACTGCAACCTTTTGATCTCAAGCATCTGAGGTTGAAGAATCGCATCATGACAACTTCACATGAGCCTGCGTATCCGGAAGACGGTATGCCCAAGGATCGTTACCGGGCGTATCACGAAGAACGTGCAAAAGCGGGTGTTGCTCTGGCCATGACTGCCGGGTCAGCCGCGGTATCCAGAGATAGCCCGCCAGTATTCAATAATGTGCTGGCCTATTCTGATGATGTCGTGCCGTGGGTTCAGAATCTGACAGACAGTTGTCACGAGCACGGTTGCGCTGTGATGATTCAGTTAACGCATCTGGGTAGACGCACTACCTGGAACAAGGGCCACTGGCTACCCTCGGTTTCCTCATCCAAACATCGTGAGCCTGCGCACAAAGCGTTTCCCAAGCTCATAGAAGACTGGGATATCGAACGAATCATAAACGACTTTGCCGATGCCGCTGAACGCATGAAAGCAGGCGGTATGGATGGTATTGAGCTGCAAGTATACGGACACTTGCTGGACCAGTTCTGGTCGCCCCTGTCCAACGATCTGGTAGGGCCGTATGGGGCAGATACGCTGGAGAATCGTATGCGGTTTCCCATGGATGTACTGTCTGCTATTCGCAAACGCGTTGGCTGTGAGTTCATTGTCGGTTTTCGTTACACCGCTGACGAGGTACAGAAAGGCGGCATTACAGCTGCTGAGGGTATTGAAATATCCAAGAAGCTGGCGGCGTCAGGTCAGCTGGATTTCCTTAACGTGATCCGTGGACGCATTCATACCGACCCTGCCATGACTGATGTTATACCGGTACAAGGTATGCCCAGTGCACCGCATCTGGACTTTGCCGGCGAGGTGAAAAAAGCCACCGGTATGCCGACATTCCACGCAGCGAGAATTCCTGATATTGCCACTGCGCGCCATGCTATCAAGAGCGGCCTACTGGATATGGTGGGCATGACGCGTGCGCACATGGCTGATCCGCATATCGTCAGAAAGCTGGTGCTGGGGCGCGAGAATGATATCCGTCCTTGTGTGGGTGCTACGTATTGTCTTGATCGCATCTACCAGGGTGGTGAGGCTCTGTGCATTCACAACGCTGCCACGGGTCGTGAACTCACCATGCCACACGATATTCCGCCAGCATCCGTGCATCGTAAAGTGGTTGTGGTGGGGGCGGGACCAGCAGGTCTTGAGGCAGCACGCGTGTGTGCCGAGCGTGGCCATAACGTTACCGTTCTGGAGGCTCAGGCAAACGCCGGTGGGCAAGTTAGAATCTGTGCGATGACGCCAAGACGCCGTGAAATGATGTCGATCATTGAATGGCGCGAAGAGCAGTGTACGGCTAAAGGCGTGACCTTCAAGTTCAATCACTATGCCGAAGGTGACGACGTGACAGCGCTGGAACCTGATGTGGTAATCATCGCCACAGGCGGTTTACCCAATATTGAATTGTTTGAAAGTGGCGAAGAGGCCACTCTGGTGGAAACCAGCTGGGACATGATCACCGGTGACGTCAAACCCGCAGAGGATATCCTTATCTATGATGAAAGCGGTGATCACCCGGCATTGCAGGCTGCTGAGATTGCAGCAGAAGCGGGTTCGAAGGTAGAGATCATGACGCCTGATCGAATTTTCGCACCCGATATCATGGCCATGAATCTGGTGCCTTACATGCGTACGCTACAAGACAAGGATGTGACCTTCACCGTTACGCGTCGCTTGTTGGGTGTTGAGCGAAAAGGTAACAAGCTAGTCGCTACCATCGGCACAGATTACAGCGAGCACACCGATACCAAAGAGTACGATCAGGTCGTGGTCAACTACGGCACGTTGCCGGTGGATGAGTTGTATCTTGAATTGAAACCACTGAGTTCCAATTGCGGTGCGGTTGATCATGAGCGATTGATCAAGGGTGAAGTGCAGAATACTGTCAGGAATGCAGATGGTAAATTCCAGCTTTTCCGCATAGGTGATGCTGTCAGTGCACGCAATACGCATGCGGCTATCTATGATGCGCTGAGGTTGGCTAAGGACTTGTAGTTGTATTGGTCAGGATTGAGTTTGCGAATTCTGATATTCAACGGCTATCTGATTCCAGACATCCTCGGCCAGTGCCGAGATGTCTTTTCGCAGCCGAACGATCTTCACATGCAGCTCTTTACTGGGGAGCTTGTCCGAGATATCCAGAAGCTTGCCATTAGCGATGTCTCGCTGTGCGATGGAGCGGGGCAGCCAGCCAATGCCTATACCCTCCAGTGCATAGTGCAAGGCGGCTAATGCCAGCCCGGTTTCTGCAACGCGTTTTATCTGATACTGCTCGCTCAGGTTCATCATGAACGACTGGTCAAACAGTTGTCCCAGATACAGCTCTTTGGGGTACGTGATCAGAGGCAGGATTTGCCGGTTCAAGGCCTCCATCAGTTCTTCTTCGAACTCGGTGGCTATCACCGGAATCATCCAGTCCGACCCTAAGTGCTCTTCAAGGAAGACGCTGTTTTCCTGCGCCTGACTATGTTCCAGTGCGTCGAACACCAGCGCAAAATCAACTTCCGAGGTCAGCACCAGCATCAGGCACGCATCACGATCAGTGGATCTGACTCGAACGTTGACACGGCCGTCTCGCGTCAGCTCACGAATGAGCCGTGGAGAAATGGTGGTGGCAATCGTATGCTGACAGGCAAACGAGACGCGACTTGCGGGTGCCTCGGAGGGGTCGGCCAGAGAGTTTCTCAATACTTGCAGGCGTAGCGCGATGCTGCGCATCTCGGCCTCTTGTGCCTGCACATGCGCCAGCGGTTGTACAGGGCGCATGGTGCGATCAAACAATTCGGTGCCCATGGACTGCTCGATAACCCGGATACGCCGAGTAAACGCTGACTGCGTGAGATAACGTTTCTGGGCAGCCTGTGTAAAGGAGCCGGTGTCGATGACCGACAATATGTCCTCAATCCATTCAAGATGCATGGAAACTACGCCTTATTATGCAAATTGTGCATGTTAAGGCGGAAAATATGCATTGGCAAGCCAGTCAGTATTGAAATAGTATTCACAAAACAACTATTCAGGACCAAACTCCATGCATCTTGCCCGATACCCACGTCGCTTTCTTGCGCATTTGCCGACACCGCTAGAGCGCCTCGACCGGTTGACTAAGGAGCTGGGCGGACCAGAAATCTGGATCAAGCGCGACGATTGCACCGGCATGTCTACCGGTGGTAACAAGACTCGGAAGCTGGAATTCCTGATGGCTGAAGCAGAGCTTGCAGGTGCCGACATCGTCATGACTCAGGGTGCAACACAATCCAACCATGCGCGCCAGACTGCAGCGTTTGCCGCCAAGATGGGCATGCAGTGTCATCTGTTGCTGGAAGATCGTACTCAGTCCAATAACGAGAACTACAACTTCAACGGTAACGTGTTGCTGGACCACATGCACGGTGCGACGACTGAAACGCGTCCGGGTGGTGTGGATATGCACGCCGAGATGGAAGCGGTAGCCGAGACATTCAGAGCCCAGGGCAAGAAGGTCTATACCATCCCCGGTGGTGGATCCAACCCTACCGGTGCGCTGGGTTATGTCAACTGTGCCTTTGAGATGATGGCCCAGTTTAACGATCGCGGTCTGAAGATTGATCATATCGTTCACGCTACAGGTAGCGCTGGTACACAGGCCGGTCTTATCACCGGGCTCAAGGCGATGAACGCCAACATACCTCTGCTGGGGATCGGTGTGCGTGCGCCACAAGCTAAACAGGAAGAGAATGTATTCAACCTGGCCGTCGCGACAGCTGAGAAGCTGGGTTGCCCGGGTGTGGTCAAGCGTGAAGACGTTGTGGCCAACACAGACTACGTTGGCGAGGGCTACGGCATACCAACGCAAAGCGGGCTTGAGGCTATCTCCATGTTCGCTGAACTGGAAGCCATACTGCTAGACCCTGTGTATTCTGCCAAGGGTGCTGCCGGTTTTATCGATCTGATCCGCAAGGGCAAGTTCAGCAAGGATGAGCGTGTCGTCTTCCTGCACACCGGTGGCTCTGTTGCACTGTTTGGTTATGACTCAGCGTTCGATTTCACTGCCCGCCGCACTGGCGACGCATAAAGCGATAAGTATCGATGGGTACATTCAAACGCATCGGTGTGCTGGGCGGCATGGGGCCGCAAGCCACCATACTGTTACAACAACGGCTGGTGTCGGGCGTTACTGCCGATGATGATGCTTCGCATATCCCGTTGCTGATTGACATGAACCCACAGATTCCGTCGCGTCTGGACTGGATTCTGAACAAGCAAGGTAGTGATCCTGGCCCTGTCCTTGCCGACATGGCCAGGGCTCTGGAACAGTCTGGCGCTACTGCGCTGGCCATGCCTTGCAACACAGCACATTACTACGCGCCAGACATCACTCGAGCTGTCACCATCCCGTTGTTGAACATGATTGAACTGGCGGGCAAGGCAATTGTGAGCTCAGTAGGTGAGGGTGCCACAGTAGGCGTATTGGCATCGCCTGCCACACAGCAGACCAATCTCTTCAAACAGGTATTTGCCACGCTGGGTTTGAAGGTTGTGTATCCAACTCACGATGAACCGCTGCTGGCCGCTATTCGGCGTATCAAGTCGACAGGTCCTTCTCAGCAGGACCATGATGCGTTGCTAGACGCAGGCCGTGATTGCGAACAGCAGGGTGCTGACTGTTTGCTGGTGGGTTGCTCCGAATTCTCTCTGATCGCGGATGCGGTGATGGTGTCAGTACCTGTCATTGATTCGCTGGACGTGCTGGTCGCAGAGATTATCGGGTTTTCGTTGTCAGCGTCGTAGCTTTCGTTGGCTTCGATTTTCTGATGTTTGTATATACCCGTATTTCAGGAGCCGCTGGCGTCTTGAAACCTGCGGTGTATCCGCTCAATCACGATCGCCTTCTTTCACATCAAGCAAGAACCGAATAGCGCTGGCGCTACCGCGAAACTCAACCTCCACATTGAAGACCATTTCCTGCCCGGGCGCTAGCGTCTCGGCTGGGTAAGGGTTCCAGCGATCCATGCCCAGTGGCAATCCCTGTTCATCCAGAAACACACTGTCTATGCCGACCACCTTCAGTCTCAAGGTGGACTGATTGCTGACGGTGACTGCCAAGCCGTTGTCGGTTGGCGTGTAAGTGACAGGCACCATGACAGGCGTGGTGATGACATAGTTTCTGTCCAGATAATCCAGTTCTTCTATGGCAATGCCGCCAATGTCAGTCAGCTCGGCATCCACAGTGGCGCGAAAATACGCGTAGTCGCCAACGCTTAGACACCCGCTGATTTCAGGGATGTCACGAAACGGGGTGTCAGTACCGCTAGCACCTTTGATACCCGCTCTATCGGCGATGTACTCGGTAGACGGGTTGCCTTGATCGTCCAGCAACGTGATACCCGATGCTCGCATGCTGCAGCGAGTTCGTGTTGAGGTGTTTCTGACAATGCCCACCGCAAGATCGCTATCGAGAATGGTCGTGTTGTTGCCATTTAATAGATAAACAGCTTCCAGCTCCAGTCCATCAGCCAGCTTGTTCAGCGTGTACGGAATGATGCGTCGGATATCGCTGTTCAACACCTCGCCTGTGCCAAACACTGGTCCGCTAAGTAGTGCGGTGTTATTTGAGCGTGTATAGAACTGCCCGGCTGGGGTGTCTTTAGTAATGCCTACACCGGTCAGGTAGTTTTCAGTGAATTCGGAGAACGATTGCGGTCCTACGGTGAAGGTAAGCTGTGTTGGGTCTGCGTCCGGTTCGTCATTGGGTAGGGGCAGTGGTTCAGGCGTTTCTGTATCAATACCAAAAATGGCGTCGATTTCTGCTCGTGTGGGGTTAAAGTTTATATCGGAGACGTCTATTACAATTGGCTCGGGCTCGCTGCAGGCGACCAGCAACAATGACAATGCCACGGCGCTGATCATTGGGCGGAGTCTTTTTACAGAAAATGGACGTTGAAAAATGGGGTTCATAGCAGTCTCCTTCGCCGATTGAATCTGTTAGGCGTTGCATCCGCCATAGTAACCATTGGGCAGGGTGGTGGTGCCGCATCTCTGGCATTGCGGCCAAACTTGTGCATTTAGTCACTTTGCCAGATCACAAATGCACAGGTTTTCGATATTGAGAGTGCGAATTTCGGGTTTTGACCTCGTCAAAGGTTCATTGCCTGGCTTCAATCTGGCAGAATCACTCCGGTATAGAGACTCCTCTTCAAGTGTGCATTTATGTCCAATAAAACCAAAAGCGTTGTATTCGATAACAATCCTGGCCGAAACGCTCAGACCTACGGTGTTGCCCGTGAGCTGGGAGCGGATCCGGAGCTGATTCATGAGCCCTCTGTCGGGGTAGTGGGCACCAAGGGTGATAGCCAGTGCTACATGGGTGTGCAGCGCAAGGTTGAGGCGATACACGACGCATTACGAGCTAGTCTGGGTCGTGGTGAGGGTCAGATGCCCATGCGGCTCGTTCAGCCCGAATATACGGTGGCCACGTCAGACGGCATGCGCAACGGTACCCGCGAGATGCGCTATTCATTGATTGGTCGCGAAGTCACTCACGACACGGTCTGCGAACACTTAAGTGCCAGTGGTCTGGAAGGTACCATTGCCGTGGTTGCTTGCGACAAACCGCCAGTGGGCACGCTGGCAGGATTGCTGGAACATAACCGGCCTGCCATCATCATGTCGGATGGCCCAATTCGACCGGGTCGTGATTCAGTCACCGAACAGCCGATTGATATCGTGTCCGCTTTTCAGGTGGCTGGATCCACCGATGCTGATTTCAAGAAACGTATCGCCAAGGAAGCCTGCCCGGGTTACGGCAGTTGTGGGGGCATGTTCACCTACAACACCATGCAGACGTTCATCGGTGTTGTCGGCATGCAGCCGTTGCACATGGTAGCGCCGGCGTCTGATGATCCTCGTCGTCTCAATGAATTCCCGCAACAGCTCGTGGCTTATCTAAAAGGCATGATTGATCGAGGCGATACGCCGAGAGATATCGTCAGCCGTGATGCCATTCGTAATGCGGTAATTGTGTCCATGGCTGTGGGTGGTTCAACCAACGTGTTGTTGCATGCGCCGGAAATTGCCAGAGCCGCAGGCTTTGCCAGCTTCGCGGATGACGTCATGTCGCCGGAAGAATTCAATCATTTGTCTCAGAATGTCGTACCAGTGCTAACCGATGCGCGTCCATATGGTCTGTATTCCATGGTGGACATTGATGAGAAAGGTGGCGTGCAGGTGATTGTGAAAGCCCTTATGGATGCAGGGCTACTCAATGGCGATACACTGACTTGTACCGGTGAAACTCTGGCAGAGCAGGTGGCCCGGCTGAATACCGCTGAGCCCGATGGCACGGTGGTATACCCGGTAGAAACGCCTTACAAACCAACAGGTGGCCTGCGTGTTTTAGGTGGTAATCTCTCGCCTGAATTCAGTGCGGTGCTGAAGCTTGCTGGTGTGGAAGGCGGTCTGGAAGATAATCGTTTTGTGGGCCGCGCGCGCATCTTCAACGGTGAACAGGATCTGCTGAATGCACTGGAAGCAGCACCGGAGAAATTTGCCCATCACGATATGGTTATCGTGCGGTATGAGGGCCCCAGTGGTGCGCCGGGCATGCCCGAGATGCTCGATTCCACGTCACGCATCACCACCTTGTGCCGCGAGCGTGAAATCGTAATCGGTCTGATGACTGATGCACGATTCTCTGGAGGCTCGGTAGGATTGGTTATTGGCCATGTAGGGCCGGAAGCAGCTTTGGGTGGCCCCATTGCATTAGTGCAGGACGGTGATGAGATTGTCGCCGATCTGGATAACAATGAACTCAACTGTACAGAGCTCACAGACCCTGCTGTTTTCAAGGCGAGAAAAGCACAGTGGGAGAAGGAAGTGGCTGACAACGGTGGTATTCATCCTCTGTGTGGTGAGGTGAATACACGACTGTTGAATCGCATGCGATTATCAGCGGTGTCGGCGGTTTATGGAGCTGGTATGCACCCTGACAGAGTGCTGTGGGTGCCTCAGCCGCGCGATGCCGAGAGAACAGGCTTCGTACCGCAAAACAAATATCGGGAAGGTTCGCAGAAGGCGTTCTAGCCTCCTAGTCCGTTGCAACCGGTTGACCGTTGGCTGATGCAATACGCTCCTGGATCATTCGCGCATGGTAGCGTTGGAAGGACTCATCACCTTCATTGCCTTTCTCGTGGATCCAGGTAAACAGGTCCAGAAAAGTACCCTTGCCGAATGCACCGGGCATTTGCCCTATGGCCGCGTTGCTGGCATCTAGTGAACCATCAACAGACTCGGGCATGAACATCCAGTTGGGGGTGAACATGACACCCCATTTTTCTGCTGCTGTTTTCTCCGTTAGTACTTCGCCGTCTGTATCGATAACTTCCTCGTCACCGTACAGATTGTATTGAACCACGACGAAGTGATCCTTCAGGTACTGAGTAACTTCCGGGTCGGACAGAACAGTCTCGTGCATCTTTTCACAGTACACACAACCCGCTTGTTCAAACACGATTGCCAGCCGCTTTCCGGACGCTTCTGCCTCAGCAATATCGTCACTGATATCCTTGAACGTCAATGAAAACCAGTCCTGCTTGTGCAGACCGTCATCACCGATGGTTGATGCACGCAATCCTCCGGTAAACGGAATGGCCAGTGCTGCAGCCAACAGGATGGGTGTCAGGTGTTTTAAGATCATGGATAACCTACCTCAATGTTGATAGTGCACAAGGCAGCAAATCGTCGCTGCTACTTTTTCAAAAATCCGCGCTCCTTGAGAAAGCCGCTCATGTGAGGGCGTGATTCCTTGCCTACTAGCGCTTTCATTTCCTGGCTCCAGGTACTGTCTTTCTTGCCACTGGTGCGTGACTTGTAGTATTCCCTGACGGTGTCGTCGTATTGGCTAACACCGCTGTCGAAGATCGATGCGTCATATTTGTCGTGCATGAGCACAGCTTCCAGAGGCATGCGTGGTTTGACTTCAGGATCCTGCGCTGGGTGGCCAATACATAAACCGAATACGGGATAAACATGATCTGGCAATTCCAGTAGTTCGCTGACTTCTGCCGGATTGTTGCGCAATCCACCGATGTAACAGATACCCAGTCCAAGCGATTCTGCAGCTACCACCGTGTTCTGTGCAGCCAGCGCAACATCGACAGTGGCGATGATGAAATGCTCGGTCATGCCGGGTGAGAAGTCACCCCCTTCTTTTTCGCAAGCGTACTTCGGGCGATTCATGTCAGCACAGTACACAAAGAAAGCAGCGGCCGAGGCAACATAGGGTTGACCTCCAGCGAGTTTGGCCAGCGTCTCGCGTTTGTCCGCGTCATGAACCTGAACGGCGGTAACAGCCTGAACATTGCTCGATGTAGCAGCAGCCTGACCACAGAGGATCAACTCATCAATCACGTCCTGGCTGACTGCCTCATCGGTAAACTTGCGGATGGAGCGGTGAGCTTTTAAAAGATTGATCGTGGGGTTCATGAAATTGATTGTGTTGCTGCATTTAGATAGATGGCCCAGTTTAGCAGCGTTTGAGAGTGCCTCTGTGCTGGTGAACAGGTAAACCTGAACAAGCGTTAATGTTCAACCTATTGCCATTATGACGCACAAGGCAATAATATATTGACGCTTGGCTCGACGGCCATGCAAGTATCTGTCCGTCGGCTTCTTCGCACGTCTTCATTTGTCCTCCGGTTTCCGATATCCCTATGACTAAACTGCTTTCACGCGTGTTGCTCGCGTGCGCCTTTTGTACGCCGTCTGTTTTTGCCCAAACTTTTGTAGAGAACAACGGCATTCTGATTATGGAGGCCGAATCGTCTCCAGCTGCAGGTGATTGGAAACGAGAGAGTTCGATTGGAGGATACTCAGGAAACGGATACCTGCGCTGGAACGGTGGGGATTTTTTCGGAACACCGGGCAACGGCACCATAACGTACAAATTCCGAATTCAACGCGCCGGCAACTATGAGCTTATCTGGCGTTCCAGAATCACGAAAGGTAACAACCGTACAGAGCATAACGACAGCTGGGCGCGGTTTCCTACCGGCCAGAACATCAACGGCCAGCATGGCCTGAACGGCTGGACGAAAGTATTCATGAGCACGCTGAACGAGTGGGCCTGGCAGTCCGCCACCGTGGACAATGTGGGTCGACGCGTACGGCAGTACTTTTCGGCGGGCGAACACACTATGCAGATATCGGGTCGATCGAATGGTCATGCTATCGATCGCATCGCCTTGTTCAATTACACAGACAACTCCATTTCGGCGTCCAGATTCAACTCAATAAGCTCCTCTGGAACCAGTGGTGTTTCAGCGCCTGTACCACAGCCTATACCGCAGCCAGAGCCTGAGCCAGTTCCTGCACCTGAGCCAGAACCTGCGCCGCTGCCTGCTCCAGAGCCTGAGCCGCAGCCAGAACCTACACCGCAGCCAGAGCCAGTCTCGACACCAGAGCCTACAACTGCCGAGTCAGTGGAAGCACCTCTAGTTGCCGTTGCAGGCAATGTGTTGTCCTGGGCAACAGTGGATGCCGCGGCCTTCAATATTCATCGTGGCAGCGGGGTCTGGGTAGAGTCCCTGTCTGCTGTCAGTACTCAGTGGACTGCTTCCGAAGCCGGTGACTACTATGTGGTCGCCACCGGAGAAGGTAGCTGGGAAACCTGGGGCCGTTCCGAAACTGTCAGCGTTGAAGGCTCGTCTGGTGGCCCTTCCAGCTCACCGACAGGCCAGTTTACGGCCGAAGTGTACTCGAGCAATGCGCTCGAGCTATTCTGGGCGACAACTGAGTCATCTGCGTCATCGTTTGAAATCAGGCGCAACGATGAATTGCTGACGGTAACGGATGGTCGCAGCTTTTTCGACAGTTCACTCAATGAGGGTACTCAATACCGTTATTCTCTGGTGGGCATAAATGCCGCGGGTGATGTGGTGTCCGAAGACAGCATCAGTGTGACTACACAGGGTGATACCGGCGCGAGTGAGCCAGCCAATAACGGTGGATTGAATCTGACGGTACAGGTTTATTCGCAATCCGCTGTCGAAGTGTTCTGGAGTACTGATGCCCTGGCTTTGACAAACGACACTCGTTTCGAGGTGTATCAGGGCAGTGAGCGACTGGACACGGTTGATGCGCGCAGCTACTTCGTGGAAGGCCTGAATGCCGGTACCGAATACGAATTCGTTGTCATCGCAGTAAATGAAAGTGGCGCGGCTTCGGTGACTGAATCTGTTTCTGCCACTACGTTCAAGTCAGACGACGACTGATCACTTGCTGATCAAGATAGCCCTGAAGTGTATGACTGCGCTTCAGGGCTGTTTGCGGTGCTTCTTTCTTTGATTTGCTGTGCTGGCTGCAAACAGATTCTTTTTCACGTTCGCTATCTGCTGGTGCTATCTTCTTAACGTCACTCAGCGATTCAACACCCGAAGATGAAAACACGCGTGCTCATAGCGGGTGGTGGCTTAAGCGGACTATGTGCCGCCAGGCATCTGGCAGACAACAATATTAGCTTCCAGCTGGTCGAAGCACGCAGCCGTCTGGGTGGCAGGATACGGGTAGAGCCTGCCATCAGCCAGAGCGTTAAGGTTGATGAATTTGTTCCTTCAGTGGATCTGGGTCCATCGTGGTTCTGGCCGGGCCAGTCCTGTCTTTCACAACTGATTGACGACCTGAATTTATCCCACAGTGTTTACGCGCAAGCCAGTGAAGGCTTGTCTGTTGTTGAATATGGCAACGGTGATCTGCAAAAGACACTGGGCGCCGCATCCATGGCGGGTTCCTACCGGCTAGATGGGGGCATGCAGCGCTTGATTGATGAGCTGGTTTTGCAAACAGGCAATAGAGGAGACATAACAACTCAAGCCAGACTGGTGTCGCTTGCCAAGACCTCAAAAGGCGTTACATCGCAGGTGGCTGTTCAGAGCAAACACCATGACATTGAAACCGAATTGGTAATTCTGGCCATTCCGCCACGCGTTGTCGCACAGTCCATCGTTCTAGAGCCAGCGCTTACCAGCGTTACTGATGGCAGCCTTGCTACTATTCCCACATGGATGGCTGCTCATGCCAAACTGGTTGTCTTGTACGACAAACCGTTCTGGCAATCGGATGGTTTATCGGGCGATGCTTTCAGCCAAATAGGACCTCTGGTAGAAATACACGATGCATCTCCGCGTCAGAGTGACAGATATGCATTGTTTGGATTTGTAGGGGTTGAACCTGCACAGCGGAATAATCGTGCGGAGGAGCTCAAGACCATGGCTATTGCGCAGCTGGTTCGATTGTTCGGACCTGAAGCTGCAGACCCGCAACGTATCTATCTTGAAGATTGGGCACAAGAGCCTTTTACCTGCACCGAACTGGATCTGACTCCTGGTGGTAGGCCCCCCACTGGTGGGCCGTTACCAACAACCGAATGGGATTCGCATGTGCTGTGGGCGGGTACTGAAACAGCCACTCCCGGTGCTCACTCCAATGGGTATCTTGAAGGTGCTGTTGAGGCAGGGCTACGCGCGGCCAACCTGGTTATCGATAGGTTGAATTGAATGCCCCTCCTGTAAGCCTCCTGGTCAACCCATAGGGTTAGCGTCTCTGCGTTGACAAGTGGCTGTGTCAGGCATGTGGCAGCCATGGTGTTCATCCTGTTCAGAATATGAAAGATGGGACGACAAGTTGAATAGTCCGGACAGAATCCGTAGGCTGGAGCATTCGGGGTAGAAATGTCCTGACCTCGTATTCGCATGGGTAACCGCTCATGCCCAATCAGCTGCACAGAACGGAGCCATCCCATGAGTAGAACAACAGAAGGTCGAGGCAAGCTTTATGACTGCGTACTGGATACCGTAGGCAACACGCCCTGCATTCGTATTAACCAGTTAGCGCCAACGGGTGTCAATGTCTACGTCAAGGCAGAATTTTTTAATCCGGCATCTTCAGTCAAGGACCGGCTCGCCGTCAGTATTATCGAAGAAGCAGAAAAAAGTGGTGCGTTAAAACCAGGGCAAACGGTTGTTGAGGCAACTAGCGGCAATACCGGTATCGGGTTGGCGATGGTGTGTGCGGCGAAAGGCTATCCACTGGTCATTACGATGGCGGACAGTTTTTCCATCGAACGCAGGAAACTCATGAGATTTCTGGGGGCGAAGGTGGTGTTAACACCGCGTGCAGAAAAAGGTCTGGGCATGTACCGGAAAGCGCAGGAGTTGGCAGAAGCGAACGGTTGGTTTTTTGCGCGTCAGTTCGAAACTGAAGCGAACGCGCTTATTCACGAGAACACGACGGCCAACGAGATTCTGGCTGATTTCGCAGATCGCTCTCTTGATTATCTGGTCACCGGATATGGAACGGGTGGGACAGTGACAGGGGTGGCGCGTGTGCTGAGGCAGAAAAGCCCGGATACAAAAATCATTCTGAGTGAGCCAGCCAATGCACAACTCATTGCGAGTGGTCAGGAACAAGAGCGTACTGATGAAGGTTCACCCGCCGTCAGTCATTCAGCGTTCGAGCCGCACCCTATTCAAGGATGGACGCCGGACTTCATACCGCTGGTATTGCAGGAGGCCATTGATAACAAGTTCTACGACGAGCTATTGCCCGTAGCGGGAGCTGACGGTATTGAGTGGTCCATGAAGCTGGCTCAGAAAGAAGGCATATTCACCGGTATATCGGGCGGATCCACATTTGCGATTGCCATGGATATCGCTGCAGATGCCAAGCCAGGTGCCAATATACTGTGCATGTTGCCGGATACTGGTGAACGCTATTTATCTTCACCACTGTTTGAGTCAATTGCCGAGGTGATGTCTGACGATGAAATAGCATTGTCATTGTCCACGCCCGGATATCATATGCCGGATTGAATGTAACCGTCTTTATTGAAGTAATTCGGCATCATCGAAAGGGATCGTCATCTCCGCGAAGGCGGAGATCCATAGATGGCACACGTTCGTCCCACCTGTGCGGGAATAACGATAGAACAGCTTTGTTTGTTACAGTCGGCTAGACACAGGCAGAGGCAAACCGAGGGTTATAATGATCAGACGGCTGCTTAACAGAACGGGGTAGGGCAACAGTGCGAGCTGGAACACTGGTTATTTTCTGTGGAAAGATGGCCTCGGGTAAGAGCACTCTCGCCAGGCAGATAGCCGAACAGAATTCTTATTCTCTGATGAGTGAGGACGCACTACTGGGTGCGTCACTAGGGTTAAGTTGGCACTGTCACCGATTCTGATTAATCTACTTCGTAACGGTACGTCTGTTGTCTGGGATTTCCCGGCTAACACGGTCAACCAGCGAAAGTGGATAAGGGATATCATTGTTCAGGCAGGCGCAGGCCATGAATTTCATTATCTGCACAGTTCCGATGCGGTGTGTAAGGCGCAACTGGCAAAAAGAGCGATAGAAGAGCCTGATAGGCATGCAACGGATACGGAAGTCATGTTTGATGCAATGTCGAGCTACTTTGAACCCCCGTCAAGTGTTGAGGGCTTCGAGATTATTTTGCACGACAGGGTCTGACTATCTCGTTCTGCGGTGTTCTCATGCGATACGAATCGGCCCTGTCTTTAAACGGGCATTGTAAATCATGTATGAGGATAGACAGAGTACCGGCATGCTTGAGTTGGTTTGAGATTCGAGATTCGAGATTCGAGATTCGAGATTCGAGGGTTGAGGCTGCTGGTGCTGAGAAGCTTGATGTGAAATTGGAAAACTACGCCGATGGTATTGGTCTGTACATTTGATCAACGCGTAACTCAAGGAGAACAGGATTGAAAGCACCAGAGAATCCACCGGTAGCACAGCGAATTGAATCTGTAATTTGCGCACACGCTCAGCAGTGGACGGATCACTATGCGTGGCTGCGCGCCGACAACTGGCAAGAGGTAATTGAAGATCCAACGAAACTGCCTACGCCCATCGCAGACTATCTGAAGTGTGAGAACGATTACTACGCACGGGCTACTGCAAAGCTTGCACCCTTGCAGGAGGAGATTGTTGCCGAGATAAGAGCGCGTATGGAGGATACGTTCGAATCCATTCCCGTGGCCGATGGGCCTTACCTATACCAGTATAAATTTGTAGAAAACGCCGAACACACAATAAGGGTGAGAACTGATCTGAACGGTGACTTTGAAGAAGTGCTTCTGGACGTCAATGCAGAGGCCACAGGTTTTGAATACTTCGATCTGGGAGCAATGAGGCATAGCCCGGACCATACCAAGTTACTCTGGAGTGTTGATACCAAAGGCTCTGAGTTCTACACGCTGCACATTCGTGATATCAGAACGGGTCTGGACAAAGGTTATGTCATCGAGAATACCGACATGGCTACCTGGGGTGATGATCAGACTATTTTCTATACTCGGATGAATGATAGTCATCGCTCAAATCAGGTGTACAAACACATCGTAGATACCAATCCCGAAAACGACGTGCTGGTTTTCAGTGAAGATGACGAACGCTTCTACTGCTGCGTGGAGAGTAGTCATTCCAAGAACTATGTGTTTATCTCTGTCTATACCGATGATCAGGACGAGTCATGGTTTATACCGGTGGGCGATTTGAATACAGCGCCCACGCTTGTTCAGGCGAGAAAGGATGGGCTTGAATACAATGTTGTTTGCGATCAGGGTGATCGATTTATCATAGAGACTACCGCTGATGGTGCGGTGGATTGGAAGCTTGTTGAAGCGCCTGTGAATGCTGCATCCATGGAGTATTGGACAGATCTGACCGACTATCAGTCTGGTCGGATGATAGAGCAGGTCGTTGTTTTTCAAGACTGGGTTATCTGGTCTGAACTGGTCGATGCATTGCCTCAGATCGCTTATATGGACAGGCAGGGCACTGTCAAGAGAATTCTGTTTGAGGAGGAAGTCTACTCGTTGAACCTATATAGCCAGCTTGAATATCAGACGCAGACTCTTGTGTTTGATTATTCCTCGCCCAGTACACCAAAGGAATACTACGCATTCAATCTGCTTACGGCACAGCGTGAACTGATCTTCCGTCAAGTCATACCCAGTGGCCATGATCCCAAAGACTATATAACTCGCCGATTCAATGTGGAGTCACACGATGGAGCACAAGTTCCCGTTACGCTGCTTTATCATCATGATACTCCGATCAACGGTACAGCGCCCGCCTTGCTATGTGGCTATGGTGCAAATGGCGCATCCATCTCAGCCAGATTTGGTTCTGCTCGGCTATCACTGGTTGATCGAGGTTTTGTCTATGCCATTGCGCATGTCAGGGGAGGTCAGGACAAGGGAAGCGGTTGGTATGAAGACGCCAAACATGAACGAAAACCCAACAGCTTTCATGATTTCATAGCAGTTGGCGATGCACTGGTAGCCCAGAGATTCTGTGGTGAGGGTAAAATTGTGTCCTTGGGGGGATCGTCGGGAGGTATGTTGGTTGCGGCCAGTATGAACATGAAGCCAGAGCTTTTTGCTGGTGTTATTGCTGCAGTGCCTTTTGTGGGAGTTCTGGACCGATTGTTTGACGACACTTTGCCGGGAACTCCAATCAAATGGGCTCAATGGGGAAACCCTGCAACCAGTAAATCTGCATTTGATGTGATACGTAGCTACTCTCCTTACGAGAACACTGAGGCCATTGCTTACCCACCACTTTTTGTGACTGCTGCTGTGTCTGATACTCAGGTGATGTACTGGGAGCCTGCCAAGTGGGTAGCGAAAATCCGATCATTGAAAACCGACGATAACGTTGTACTGTTAAGAACGGCTATGCAGTCTGGGCATGGTGGAGAGACAGGTCGATTCGCCTCAATAGAGGACAATGCGAGAGAGTTTGCCTTTGCTATTGCGGTAACGACTGATCAGGGTTTACCGGTCTCTCGGATACGAGACGTTCGGAGAGCTGAACAATGGCGGTGAGCAAAAACCCGCAGGGCACCGTCGTTGGTTCATGAGCAAAATCACTGTGCTGATCGTATTTCAGATAGAGGATTCTGAGCTTTAGTCTGATTGTTGAACGTTTGATGCGCGCGGCATGTTTTGTGACGTGCCTGTTGGATGATCAAGTTCAGCCCGGTAACAGTGCTTGCAGTCCGTTATAATCGCGAAGAGCAGAAGTACCTCGACAGAAATTATTGTATGCGACTATTGAAAACTGCCTTTCACCCCGACATAGCTCCAGCGGACATCACATCAACGAGCGACCAGACGGTGATTGTTCGCCATGCAGCTCGAGGCATTGTGCTCAATGGTGAAGAAATCCTACTGCTGTATACACAACGTTATCATGACTATAGTTTGCCTGGCGGTGGTATGGATGAGGGTGAGGATAATGTTGCCGGTTTGATCCGCGAACTACAAGAAGAGACCGGCGCGAAAGGGGTTCGCAATGTTAAGGAGTTTGCTCGCTATGACGAGTACCGTCCATGGTACAAGTCAGATGCCGATATTATTCACATGATTTCGCATTGCTATGTTTGCGATATTGACGAGGAGCTAGGCGAAACCACCTATGAGTCTTATGAAGTGACTAATGGTATGAAGCCACTTTGGATGAATATTCATATGGCCATCGCGCACAATGAGGAAGTGATAGCCCATAGTGACAAGAAAGGGTTGTCTATAGAGCGGGAAACCTTCCTGTTGAAAGTGATTGCCGATGAGTTGATGGAGGCAGATTAGTAGTAGCCAGTCTGTTTGTAAGGGGAGTTGGCATCAGGCATTCCCGCCGAGTCAATCAATGGGTGCTGGAAGTTGCCCATGCTATTTGGGCGTTTTCCCGACATGACACTTGCCGATCCTGAATCTGTTGTCTGGCGCGGCTTTGGTTTTCGGGGGGCTGTTGAACTTGCCGGTTTGGTTGAAATAGCTAACTGTTAATGGTGCGCCCGCTAAACAGCGGGCGCGTCTCAGCGAGTGTCGTGTTTTCACGAAATCCTGCCTTGTTATCGATAGCTTACTACTTCGAACTCCAACCCGTCTTTGTCCTCGAAATAGAAACGACGTCCGGGCTCATAATCGCCATGAGATCGTGGATGGAAACCTGCCGCCTTGATGGCTTCCTCGGTGGCGTCCAGATCATCGACCACAATGCCCAGATGATTGAGACCGTGCAAATGATGGTAGCTGTCTATCGCCTTGTTTTGCTCAGTAGGGTGAGCATAGAGCGCAAGGTAGGATTGCTCACCGCCGACGTGTACTGTGTACCCACGATCCATGGATTCACCGCTCCAACGTACTTTCCAGCTGAACAAATCGACCAGCATTCTGGCGGTGGCATCAGGATCTTTAACAGTTAGATTGGCGTGTTCCAGATAGGCTTCTGACATGGTTAGCTCCCAGTTCGATCAGCGACATGCCGATCGTTCTGCACAAAGTCTAAAACCTCTAGTAAGGTAGAGGTCAAGAAGTTATTTTGAGTATTTTGAGATGCCATCTAAAACCACTGTCGAACTACTATCAATTGGCAAGCTAGCCAGCCGCACAGGGTTATCTATAACCGCGATCCGCTTTTATGAAGCACAAGGACTAGTGAGTGCACGACGAAATGCAGGAGGGCAAAGACGCTTCACTCGGGGAGATATACGACGCCTGTCTTTTGTGAAAATCTCCCAAGGGCTTGGATTCTCTCTGGGTGAAGTTCGCCAGGCACTGTCTAGTCTGCCTGATGGCCGAACGCCTACCAAGCGTGATTGGGAAAAACTCAGTCGTCAGTTTTCAAAGGATATCGACGAGCGAATCGAAGCCCTGACCCAATTACGAGAAAAACTGAGTGGATGTATCGGCTGTGGTTGCCTGTCACTAGCCAAGTGCAAGCTATATAATCCTGACGATAGAGCGGCAATGCTGGGCGCTGGCCCACGGTACCTGATGGGAGACACGTCTGACGATGTGAATCAGAGTTGATTCTGAACCGTTAAAGAATCGGTGAGAAAAATGATATTGGCTTCATCAGGCCTGAGTCAGGGTGATGCGCATCTATCCTGTTCGGCATTATGAAGGTGGCCGGTCTTGACCCAGACGCGAGCTCCAGCTGACCCTGTGGTGGCTGAGAACTGCCTGATCACCGGCATCCTTGAACAGACAGTTTTCAAGTGAGTGTGGTGATACTTTCGTGCCCAGTCACAGTATCCACCACCACAGGACTTGCCTTCATACACGTTACAACCAATCTACGGGGCTACGGGTGGCTCTTTGTCAAATTGCTCACCGGTCAATAGTCGATAGAATGCTACTTGACGGTTTATCAGTGATTTTTCACGCATCGGCAAACCACTGTTTTTTATGACAGACAAACTGAAAACTGTCCAACTCGTGTCTTTCAGTCGGTTGATAAACAACACAGACTGGGCCTCTTCAGGCTTGAAAATCGTGACAGGTCCGAGTCGTATGGGAGAGCTGTTCTGACTGGCAAAAACAAGGTGATCGGCTGAGGATTCCAACACTTTGCTGGCGTACAGGTTTGTCCCCCAGGAACTTGTGTCGTTTTGCGAAAAATACAAAGTCTGGCCACTGAGTACTTCCTGTCCTGAGAAGTCGGACCGTGAGTCTTTTGGGTTTGCAGAATCAAGCGCCACTGCCTCGGAGATCAGTTTACGCCAGCTTTCATCACTGACTGACCAGTAAAGGATGTCACGGGTGTTTGAAATAGCACCGAGCCTTGCAGCAATATCTTCAACCGTTCCGGTATGGATGAAAGAGCCTGCAAGCGCGATTGTCAATTCGACAGGAGCTTTGAGTGAGATGGCGCAGTTACCTGGAAGGCTGGCCAGATTACTCCAGAACGCAACCATCGGAGGCCTGCCAATATCGGCGAAAGCCGGCGAAGGCATCGAGCTATCACTAGGGCATTCCGGTGGAGCTGCGTTTTGTGCACTGGCGACATTAACGCAGGCGATGAATGCAAGTGCAGCGGCTGGTAGCCGCCCGATTTGCGGCAGATTCATCGGGAGTAATTGCCTATCATCGTCTCGCCAACTTGCAGTCCGGGTTTGACACGTATGTCTGTTCGATCAGTGAGCAGTGGGTGGGTCGACATTGGTCAGTGAATTTCTGTAGGGAGATGTTTTTTTTGAGCCAGGGGAGGGACCGGCGCAGCGATGAGTCTTTGCTGCGCCATGGTACTTCATCAACTCCCGCTTGTTTGGTACTCATGCTCCAACGGGCATCCCACAAGCTCGCAGAAGGCTATCTGACCATTGTCTCAAAGGCTGAAGCCAGTTTTGTTCTGATACCTGTTGATGTGTTGCTCTCATCGGAACCTGTTTCACGAAAGCGTTACACCAAGCTCCGCTGCCTTGTCTCGCAACGCAGCTACCTCAGTCTCGGGTACATCCAGTGTCAGAACCACGTTATCACTGAATTCCCGATCCAAAATCATGATGTTGCCTGTTTTCAACCAGTGTTCCAGTATATCGAGTTGTGAGTAGGGCAACTCAAGCAGACAGCGAACCGATACGTATTGAGTAATGGTTGTGATCTGCAACAGAGCGCCACTCACAGACGAGGAATATGCGCGAACCAGACCGCCAGCACCCAGCTTGATGCCACCGAAGTAGCGCGTCACGATAACCACCAGATTACCCAAGCCAGAGTGCAGCAAGACATTGAGCATGGGTTTGCCTGCAGTGCCCTTGGGCTCGCCGTCATCATTCTGTTCTTGCTGGTGCGTATCCAGCGGGGCTCCGGCTATCATTGCCCAGCAATGGTGATTGGCATCGGGGAATTCCTGTCGAACGGAGTCGATTTGCGTCATGGCGGCGGTCTTATCCTGCACCGGTATCACGGTTGTTATAAACCGGCTACGTTTGATCTCGATCTCGAAGCGTTGACGGTTGGCAGGTGTAGAGTAGCGATCCATGGAGCCAAGCTTAGGGCATGTGAAGGTACAAAAACCATTTTGAACGTTGTCTATAGCAAGTAGACGGTTTTAAAGGTGGCACTGAGTACATCCTGCGGCACAGTGGGCAGTGCGATTCTCTGCTTACGATCGATGACATTATCTCTATAATCTGTGTGCGAAAAGCCAGAGAAGGTCTTCGCGTTATCTATCGTATTCGCTACGTTGCAAGAGACCAGAACCATGAAAAAGTGGCGTCCCGCTCAAGAAATCCAGGTCAAGGTTATCGGTATCTGCGTCAACAAGGGTTCACTATTGGCGGGTGAAGTGCTGGACGACAAAGGGGCTGTCAAAGGTGTCCGCCCTTTAGGTGGAACGGTCGAATTTGGTGAATCCCGAGACGCTGCCATCACACGGGAATTCAGAGAAGAGCTTGACACCGATATCATCTGTTCGGGGCGATGGCGGACGTTTGAAAATCTTTATATTCACGGCGGTAAGCGGGGGCACGAAATCGTGTTTGCCATTGGTATAGAGCTGATGGACAGATCTTTGTATAACCGCGAACTTATCGTTTTTTCGGAGGACAGCGGTGAAGACTGCACAGCCAGATGGTATTCCATTGACGACCTGAGGAAAGGGAGTGTAGAGCTGTATCCGGATGGGTTGCTCGAAGCTCTTTGATTTGCGACTAATCAACCGTCAGCAGAGCTGTGATCGCCTGCGCATCGCCAGCCACTCCGCAGTCGATTCACTTTTGCGTCACACCACCGTTCAGTAGTAAACGACAAAGCTGTGTAATACGTATTATAGTGACAGTTAAAGTCGATCGAAAAACAGCTGACACACCTGATGAAAAAGACGTCTGACCGTATTACCGAAAGATCCAACGTGGATACTCTGGGTCTGTACCGTGAGATGCGCAGGATACGCACCTTTGAGGAGCGGGTAGGTGAGTTGTTTGTTCGCGGTCAAAGCGCAGGCTCCATGCTGCACTTGTCAATCGGAGAAGAGGCCGCAGCGGTAGGTGTGGCAACTGCCATGGAGAAGGGCGACACCTTTACCACCCATCACCGTGGCCATGGCATTTTCCTGGCTCGTGGCGCAGAACCGAATCTGATGATGGCTGAGATAGCCGGCAAACAATCGGGCTATTGTCATGGCAAGGGAGGGTCCATGCATATTGCTGATATGGGCCTGGGGCATCTAGGCGCCAACGCTATAGTAGGCGGTGGTATTCCTGCCGTTGTCGGTGCGGGTCTGGCGGCGCGTCACAAGAAGAATGGTGCTGTGTCTATTGCCTTTTTTGGCGATGGTGCCATGCAGCAGGGAATCCTGTACGAATGTATGAACATGGCGGCGCTCTGGGATTTGCCTGTCATGTTCGTCTGCATCAACAACCAGTACGGTATGGGGACACGAATTGATCGCGCCACTAAAGGGACGGAGTTGCATTTAAGGGCTGAGGCATTTGGGTTGCAGGGCCGCTCTGTTGATGGTCTGGATGTTACCGATGTGCAGGCAACTGCACAGGACATGGTCGATGATGCGAGGCAGGGGAAACCGGGTTTTCTGGCTATTTCATGCTTCCGTTTTTACGGTCATGCCAGAAAGGACAAAAGCCCGTATCGCACGGAAGTGGAAGAGGCAGAGGGTCGTCAGCGCGATCCCGTTGAGTTCACGCGTAAGCAGCTTTTACAATCACACGAAACTGAAGAGTCCTTGAGCGCATTGGACAAATACATTGACGTTGAGATGGATGCCACTATCGATTTTGCAGTCAGTTCTGAAGCCCCGCCGCTTACGTCCATGTACAAGGATGTTTACGCGCCGGGAGAGCCTGAGCCTGAGCCGGTAAATGCGCGTATTGATCGCGTTTTGGCAAGGAGCTGAACAATGGCACCAATGACTTATCGCGACGCACTCAGGCAAGCGTTGCACGATGCCATGAGCGAAGACGACTCAATCTTCATCATCGGCGAAGAAGTAGGACGCTACGGTGGTGCCTATGGTGTTACCAAGGGGCTGATCGATGACTTCGGTGAGCAACGCGTCATCGACACGCCGATATCCGAAGCCGCCATAGTAGGCGCAGCCGTTGGTGCCGCCATGAGTGGCATGCGTCCGGTCGCAGAGCTCATGTATGTGGATTTTGTGGGGATGACGATGGATCAGCTTGGTAATCAGGCTGCCAAGATCCGTTACATGTTTGGCGGACAGATTGGTGTACCCATGGTGCTGCGCACGCAGGGTGGTACGGGGCGTTCTGCCGGTGCTCAGCACAGTCAGAGTCTTGAGGCGTACATCATGCACACGCCGGGTCTACGCCTTGTCATGCCAGCCACGGTAGCTGATGCCTACCATCTGCTACGTCAGGCTCTGACGCAACCGGATCCTGTCGTGTTTATTGAACACAAGGCACTCTATACGCTTAAGGAAGACGTGGATCTTGCTGAAGAGGTTGCACCCTGGGGGCAAGCTGCTGTGCGTAGGCGTGGCGACGATGTAGTGATTGTGACCTATTCACGTCAGCTTCACTACACCATGCAAGCGGCACAAATACTGGATGAGTCAGGTATCAGCGCCACTGTGATAGACCTGCGAACGTTAAACCCGCTCGATTTCGATACGCTGCGTGTTGAAATAGAAAAGGTTGGCCGTGTGGTCGTCGTATCAGAAGGGGTCATGACGGCAGGTGTTGCTGCTGAACTCTCTGCACGTATCAGTGAAGAATGTTTCGACTACCTTCATGATCCCGTGATCCGCATCGCCGGAGAAGATATTCCAATTTCAGTCTCGCAAGAACTGGAGGCGGGTTCGGTACCCAGTGCCGAGTCAATTGCAGCGACGGTTGGCAGGTTGTTCGAATGAGCAAGGTGACGATGACCATGCCTCGTCTGGGCGAGACGATGGAACACGGCGTTGTCGCTGCCTGGCTGATCAAGGAAGGCGAACCATTTTTACGTGGTGACCCCATCATCGAGTTTGAAACCGACAAGACGGCTGTTGAGTATCCAGCGCTGGGTGACGGCGTACTGGTGGAGCAACTGGTGAGTGAAGGGGATCAGGTAGACGTGGGTGCGCCAGTCGCGACCGTTGATATTGGTGATGGACCGAATTGGCTGGCTAGTTCTGACGATACCGGGGACGCTCAGCCATCGGATGATCTGGAGTCTGGCTCAGCTAGTGCGTCTTCTTCTACCAAAACACCGACTGATGAACAAGAGGCGGGTACTGCTACTGATTCTCAATCAGACCTGTCCGGCATAGCAGCCTCGACGGGAACCGGGGCTCTTAGGGCAACTCCCGTTGCAAGGCGTCTGGCCAGACAACATGGACTTCGTCTCGATGATATTGAGGGTACTGGCCGGCGAGGCCGTATTGAACAGCACGATATTGATAGGGCAGTGATGTCCAGCGCACGTGGTGTTGAACAAAGCATCAACGTTGCGGCCGCTATCACTAAACTATCCTTTGCAGGTGACACCGCGTACTCAAGCCAGGGACCGGCCACGGGTAGTACTTACTTGTTGCTGCATGGTTTCGCGGCCGATCATTCGGCCTGGGCCTTGTTAGCCAGCGCGGTGGCTAAGGCGGATTGTCAGGCAATTGCAGTCGACTTGCCGGGTCATGGTGCTAGCCGGTTGCCCGCCAACGATACAGAGTCACTGGCAACGGGATTGAAAGAGCTTGTCAGGCAGGTGGCTGGTAAACAGGATTGCCATGTGGTTGCACATTCCATGGGTGCCATACCCGCCGTGCAACTGGTGCTGGATCAACTGGATGGCAAGACGGCATCCAACGTGAAGTCACTCACACTGATCGCACCTGCAGGCTTGGGTTATTTCATCGATACGCAGTTTGTTCAAGGAATGGGCGCACCTTCGTCGAGCGCTGAAGTTGCGCATCTGTTAAGACGGCTCAGTGATCGACCACTGGCGTTATCATCTGCTGCCATTGATGTGCTGTATGAGTCCCTTGCGCAGGGTCGATTGAAAGCGCTTGCCGAGCGTGCTGTTAGTGCTCATGGGCAACGCATCGATATACTCGAAACCGTGGAAAAGATCGCTGCGGCTATCCCAGTCAGACTGATTGTCGGGCATGCTGATCGTATTCTTGATTGGCAGGATGTGCATAGAATTTCCCCGCGCGTATCCGTGCATCATCTGCCATCAGCGGGGCATATGCCACACTGGGATGAGCCGCGCTTAGTTGCCGATATCATACTGTCTGCCACACGTGACTGAAGCTGGCTCAAGTTGCAGGCAGAGTCCCGAGAGCCAACGCAAGACAGATCGGTGAGTACAGACCGTTAAGCAAGAGAGAGAGAGAGGAGAGATGGCACATGGGTTATTACCTGACGGTTGATGGCGGTACCGAGAGTCTGCGAGCTCGCGTCTATGATGAAAATGGATCGTGTCTGGGCAGCAAGGCGGTAGCCTATCAAACGCAATTTGCACCTGGCGGTCGGGCAGAACAGGATCCGGCAGACTGGTGGGCAAACTTTATCAGCGCCTCAAAAGCCGCTATCAAAGAGGCAGGTATCGACTCGTCTGATGTGGTATCGATTTGCTATGCCACTACCAGTTGCTCAGTGGTTGCTCTGGACGAGAATGGCAATGCATTGAGACCTGCCATGATCTGGATGGATGTACGCGCCAGTGAGGAAACCGAGACCGTTCTGGCAACGGGTGATGCCGCTTTGAAGTTTAATGGTAACGGCCGTGGCCCGGTCTCAGCTGAATGGATGATTCCCAAGGCACTCTGGCTCAAACGCAACGAGCCGGAGCACTATAAGGCTGCCTACCGTATCTGTGAGTATCAGGATTATCTGACCTACAAGCTCACGGGTGAATGGGCAGCTAGTCTGGACAACGTGGGGTTACGTTGGCATTACGACAACGCTGGCAATGGTTGGGCTGATGGTCTGGTCGACGCCTTGGGTATGAGCGATATTCTGGACAAATGGCCTCCTCGTGTTGTAGCGCCGGGCGATGTCATCGGTACACTGTGCGCAAATGCTGCAAGCGCGCTCGGGCTGCCAGCATCAGTGAAAGTGGTGCAAGGTGGTGCAGACGCCTTGATTGGCATGATTGGTCTGGGTGTTGCCAAGCCAGGTCAGTTGGCATTGATTACGGGGTCTTCTCATTTACTGTTCGGGGTTACCGAAACTGCCATGCATGCGCCGGGCATGTGGGGTGCGTATCCCGATATCGTCTATCCCGGGCGCTACATTGTTGAAGGTGGGCAAACATCTACTGGGTCTATCATTAACTGGTTGGGGAGAATGAGTGGCACCGGCATGGACTATGAAGCGCTTAACGAGGCCGCCGAAAAGTTATCTCCCGGTTCTGATGGCTTACTGGTACAAGATCATTTTCAGGGTAACCGCACACCGTACACCGACCCGCTGTCACGTGGTGCTATCGTCGGGCTCACGCTAGCGCATGAGAAACACCATGTTTTCCGCGCCATGATGGAGAGTATCGGGTTTGGCACACGTGCCATTCTGGATTCATTCGCACGCGCAGGGTATACCAGCGGTGAAATAACAGTAGGCGGTGGAGCTGCCGCTTCGCCACTTTTTCTACAGATACACGCTGATACTGCAGCATTGCCTGTCAGGGTGCCTGAGTCGCCAGATGCACCTTCTACAGGCTCAGCTGTATTGGCAGCGGTTGGAGCTGGCCAGTTCAGCAGTATCGATGAAGGTATTGAAGCGATGGTTAAACCCGGCCGTGAGATTGAGCCTATCGCTGCCAATGTAACCGCTTATGAGGCCATTTATGAGCGCTACCTGAAGCTGTATCCGGCATTGAAAGAGGTTCTGGCGTGAAGTTTTACCAGCCGTGAGCGATGCGCCTGTGTGAAGTAGTATCCTGCCTGTGAAATTTCGACAAACCTGAGTTCAGCTCCTGCCCTGCAACTTGAGCCACTCTGACACTGACCCACACCACCAGAGAATAGCCTGCATGCAATACCGAACACTGGGACGTACAGGACTTAAGGTGTCCGCCATGACGATGGGCACATTCACGTTTGGCGGGCGAGGTGGCTTTGCACGCGCAGGCAGTCAGGATGTGGCTGAGGCGCGCAACCTGGTAGACGTTTGTCTGGAGCATGGCGTCAACCTTTTTGATACCGCCAACATGTATTCAACAGGTCTTTCAGAAGAAATTCTTGGAGAGGTACTACAGGGGCGTAGCGACAACATTCTGGTTACATCCAAGGCGCGAATGCCCATAGGTGATGACGTGAATGATCAAGGCACATCACGCTGGCATCTGATTCGCGAATGTGAGCGCTCGCTGAAACGATTGAAACGTGATCATATTGATATCTACTACATGCATGAGTGGGATGGATTAACCGCTGTAGAAGAAACCATGGCAGCGCTGGATACGCTGGTGCGTGACGGCAAGGTTCGTTACACAGGTTGTTCCAATTATTCAGCATGGCATGTGATGAAATCACTCGGTGCTGCAGACAAGGCAGGCGGAGCCCGGTTTGCAACGCAGCAAATCCACTACACACTGGAGGCGCGGGAGGCGGAGTACGAGCTACTACCGTTATCAGTAGCGGAGAATCTGGGCGTGCTGGTCTGGAGCCCACTGGCTGCCGGACTGCTCAGTGGTAAGCACCGTCGTTCCCAGGCAACTCCAGAAGCATCCAGACAAGCTGCCGGTTGGGACGAACCGCCTATCAGAGACGCTGATCGGCTGTGGCGCATTGTTGATGTGCTGGTTGAAGTGGGAGAGGCACAGGGTGTGTCTGCTGCAAGAGTTGCGTTGGCCTGGTTACTCACGCGCCCTGCGATAGCCTCTCTGGTAGTCGGTGGCCGCACGGCTGAACAGTTTGCAGACAGCCTGCAGGCTGCTGAGCTGACGTTGAGCGATGATGAGCTGAAGCGTCTGGATGACGTCAGTCGACTGCCGTTGATTTACCCTTACTGGCACCAGCACAACTTTGCCTTACCTCG
>ENA-ORXT01001622-ORXT01001622.1-marine-metagenome-genome-assembly--contig:-NODE-1622-length-29423-cov-201.073230_pt1 | contig 29423 bp, 31 predicted proteins | sample MGYA00237868_ERZ511482 | MGnify/ENA metagenome assembly ERZ511482 | reverse complement strand
GCTTTTTGCTGCTTTAAAAATGCAATTTGTTGTTCAATTTTATCCAACTCCCAAACATCATCTTGATCGCTTAAAGCAACATATCCAAAGCTATCCCCAACTTTGTTAAGCAGCAATTCTACATTTTTATAAAACCCAATATTTTCTTCATTTCTAAATAAATAAACATTTTGAAATGCTTTTATGTAGGTTTCTATTTCTTTAAATATTGTTGGTGAAGAGTCATCATCTTGTATAAAAATTTTTATTTTTTGGTAAGATTGCTTTAATATTGATTGCAACTGCTGTTGAAACAATTGTAAATTAGGTTGATATAAGGGCATACAAATGGCAACCATTTCCGCCTCTTCTGTTTCAAATTTTTCAAGTGTTTTTTTTATAGGAATGGCAGCAAGTGTTACTTTCCGCTCTTCATTGTTAATTAAAAATTTTAAGGCAATGTTTACAAAGCTTTGGTTTTTAAAATTGGGCAAGGCCACCATAAATTGAAAAACATTAGCACAAACCTTTTGCTTAGTTTTGTTGTAACGTACTTCTGGCTCGGTAACTGCCATCTGTTTTTCATTAATGTATAAAGTACAGTTTTTAAAACGATCTAACTTATTAACAAAACCTTGCACCAACAAATGTTTTTCGTTGCCAAAATAAAACTTTGGTAGTGGATTAAATAATTTGATGTCTAAGTTTTCAATCATAAAAACTTATGGTTTTGGTTGCCCGTGGTTTTCGATAATACATCGGTAATGGTAATAAACATTGTTTTAATAGTAGTAAAGTTAAGTGTTACAAAACCATAAATCAACTCTTTAAAAAGCCGAAAATACCAGTTGCTTAATTCTGTTTTAAACTCCGCGTGTTTTCTTATAAATAAAAACCGATTGCGAAAGTTGTAATACTTATAAAGTGAGTTTCTAAGTTTGCTTTCGCCAATGGTATGCTGCGCTACAGCATCTAAATAACAAACATTTTTAAAACTTTTTTGTTGGGCCCTATAACACCAATCTGCTATTTCGCCACTAAAAAAGTAAGCTTCATCTAAATAGCCCACTTCGTTTAATATTTGATTGCTAATTATAATAACTGCCCCAATATTATAATCTACTTCAATATGTTTTTTATTTGTAGTAGCCGGGCTTTCTAAAATACGGGTGTTTACATTTTTTGCAATGTTGCAGCCACCAACATAAGTTTTGCTGCTTGTTTCGTTGCCTTCAATTAATTTTGGTGCAACAGAAAAAGTACGTTCTTCATTTTTAAAAAACTGCAAAAGTTTATTCAGTTCAGCTTCTTCAATAAAAGCATCTGTATTTAGTAGCAGGGTATAATCGCTTGGCTTATTGGTTTGTAATTTTAAGCCCAAGTTTACACCGCCACCAAAGCCTAAATTTTCTGGTACTACTATTTTATGTAAATTAGTTGGTGTTAGCTTGGGGAAAGCATCTTCACTGCATTGGTTTTGTACTAAAACTAACTCAAAGCTAATGCTTTGCCATTTATATATTTCATTAACTAAGGCTAATGTTTGCGCTTTGTTACGCCAAAAAACGATTATTATTTTTATATGCAATTTAAAGCTTTATATATTTGTGCTCAAAAATACTTATTATTCAACATTTTACGTTTAACACTTTTAAACAGATACATTAATGCGACTTTTATTTACCATTTCAACAATATTGTTTGCCGTTTTCATAAGCAATGCCCAACGGCAAGAATTTTTACCCACTATTGATATTGGTTTAAACGGCGGTGTTTCGTTTGCGCAGTATATCGACTTTAAAGGCAAGTTAAAAGTTGGTGGTTTAAGTTTAATGGCTAATACAGGTTATAATCGTCATATTTTAGAGTTTGATATTGGAAATAGTTTAAATGATGAAGGCTTGGTGTTTAATGAAATGCTGGATATAAAATCATCTACCTTAAACTTAAACTATACTTTTGCTCGGGAAGTTTTTGCCTATTACCCAGCTTGTATGATTAGAAACCAACTTCTTTTAGGTTTACGCCTAAATGCAGAAATATTTATGGGTAATTACTCTTTTGTTACTCGTCTAAATTCAACATACGGCCATAGTGACTATGGCAGATACTCTGCTGATATTACTTTAATAACCGATTATTATCTAAATGAAAATAATTATTTGGTATTGCAACTGTACACGCCAATATTATCTTATTTTGCTTATCCAGAGAGGCTAAGTACAAATAATGAAAGGACTTATGATTTGGATGATCGTTTAGACGCCTCAAAAAGTTGGTTTTTTGATGATGGTGACTTAGGTTGGTTTAGTAAACATTCAAAGTTAGGTGTAAACGCTACTTACCGTTTATTGCTTTCAAAATCAATAGCTTTACAATTAAAATATAACGGTAAAATAAAAAGCATTTCTAATTTTGATGATAATTTCCCTAATATAAAAGAAAACTACCACCAAATTACCTTTGGCATTGTTGGGCATATTATTCGTCCGCCAGTAGGGTTTTAATTATAGCAAATGATGCTGCGTATTTCTACAAAAGCTGCGGGCAAATAAATACAGTAAAGTTTTAATACTTTTGTTAAAATCGAACTACTATTACCATTACAAGTAAAAATTGGGCATTAAGTTTATTAGCTGCCTTGCTATTTGCCTTTGGCTGGCATTCCAATATATTATTCGGTTGCCTTTTTGTAGCCTTTGTGCCGTTACTTTTTTTGCAAAAGGATTTCTCAAAAAATAAAAAACCAACCTACCAACTGCTGCAATATGTGTTTGTCGCTTTTTTGTTGTTTACCATATTAAGCACTTATTGGTTGGCTCAATACAGCTTTTTAAAAGCCCTTTCGGTTTGGCTGTATCATACGCTTTGTTTAAGTGCCGTTTTTATGGCCTTTTATGTTAGTAGTAATTTTTTTGGTAAGATGGTAGGCTACTTGGCTTTTGTTAGTTTTTATTTAGGCTTCGAATTTTTAACCATAAACACCAATTGCTTTTGGCCGTGGCTAAATTTGGGCAACGGTTTAGCAGGGCAGCCTGTAATAGTGCAATGGTACGAATATACCGGCGCAGCAGGCGGCAGCTTATGGATTTTATTGGTTAACCTATTGCTGTTTTTATTTATTGAACAATGGCTCACCCTTAAAATAATGAACAGAAAAAAGCTTATTGGAGTAACAGCTTTAACAATAATTCCGGTTATGGTATCACTTTGGTTGGGCTTTGCAAACACGCTTATCAAATACCAAAAAGACAAAGTAGCGATTGTACAGCCCAACGTAAATTCTTACCAATATAAGCTAACCGAGTTAAGTCAGCAAAACAATGCAATAACAAAAGATCACATCTTACCAATATTACAACACCTAACCGAAGAAGAATATGACTATATTGTTTTACCCGAAACCACATTTTCAACCATACTTAATTTAGAAGATAGTACCAGTAACAATTCGCCTGTTTCGTTTTTAAAAAAATATCTTAAACAAAACGGGCAGCTTATTTATGGGGCTTATGCTACTAACAAAGAAAAAGAAAAATTTAATACCGCAGTATTTGAAAGTGAGGAAAATCGTTCTTTTTACATTAAGCAAAAACTAGTGCCAGGCACAGAAATATTACCTGTTATCGGAAACTTTTTCAACAGCAAAACCACAAGTTTCGAAAAAAAATACTACCATTCAATAACAAAACACGGCTACGCAACTCAAGCTCAATTTCCTACAGCTATTTGCTACGAAAGTATTTTTGGTGCAGCAGTTGCCACTCAAGCATCTTACAAAAACAAACCTATAATAATTTTAACTAATGATGGTTGGTTTGATAACACCCCTTTAATTAACCAACATTTAAATATAGCCAAGTTAAGGGCTATTGAAAATAGAAGCTATGTTGTACGTTCGGCAAACTCTGGCATTTCTGCAATAATTAGCAATACAGGTGAAATTATGGATTATTTACCCAACAATAAAGCGGGCGTAATTGAAGCTTTAGTGCCTAAAAAGCATCTTACCAAAACCTTTTACCAAAAATATACAGACCTTATTTACCGCATTGGCGCATTAATTAGCCTAATTTTGTTGCTATATATTATTGTGGCCAATTGTACACATAACTTTAAATTTAAAAAACTTGGATTTACATAAACTGCTCGCAGAAGCAAAACCAATAATTGAAAAAGCCGGACGATACATACAAGAAATGAGTTTTAAAAAAGCTCAACTTAATGTAGAAGAAAAATTTAAAAACAACTTAGTAAGTGAGGTAGATAGAACTGCCGAAGAAATTTTGGTAGAAGGCTTAAACGTAATTTTGCCCGAAGCCGGTTTTTATACCGAAGAAGAAACCACCGCCCGAAGCAACGATAAATTAAAATGGATAATTGACCCTTTAGATGGTACCACAAATTTTTTGCGTGGCGTGCCCGCTTATTGTGTTTCGGTAGCCTTGGTTAATGGCAACGACATTTGGTTAGGCTTGGTGTACGATTGCGTATTGTCCATATTTTATACTGCCACAAAAAATGGCGGTGCTTTTCAAAATGAGCAAAAGCTACAGGTAAGCAACCACTCGTTTGAAAAAGCCTTGTTTGCTACTGGCTTTCCATTTTACAATTACGATAAGGTAGAAGCTTATTTAGAAGTATTTAAATATGTAATGTACAACAGTATGGGAATGCGCCGCTTAGGTTCGGCCGCTTTAGATTTATGCCACGTTGCCAATGGCACTTACAACGGCTATTTTGAGTACAGTTTACAACCCTACGATGTTGCAGCTGGCGCTTTAATAGTAAAAGAAGCAGGTGGCATAATTAGCGATTTTACTGGTGGAAACGATTTTATGGGCAGAAGCGAAATGTTGGCTGCCAGCCCAGTAGTTTACGAGCAGTTGTTGGCGCAAATAAAGAAAAGCTTTGTATAAAATTTTTTAATTTAGCAACGAAACACACCACCCGCACAAACGAAAGTCTTGCTTTCCGCTCCAATCTTTTTGTTCCGCTATGCTCCACAAAAAGGATTTCCGCTGCAATCAAGGTTATTGCGGAAACCTCGCTCTACCGAAATTATTTTGGTAAGTTATAGGCGTTAAATACCATCATAAAAAAAGCACCTGCCTTATAAAAAGCAGGTGCTCCGTTATTTTTTAAAAAAATGGATTATCTCACTCTATTGGCTCTTCTTGGTCTGTTAATAAACCTACCTTCAAAATAATTAGAGTTTGGCGTCATTTTTTGAGACTTATCGAAGTTTTGTTGCTTCAAGTCTGTGCTGTTTGTTGTATTTGTTAAATTTGTCATTATTATGTGCTTTAATTGTTTTTAAATTGAATATTATTTTTTAAAATTTGGCTACCTCACTCTATTGGCTCTTCTTGGTCTGTTAATAAACCTACCTGCAAAATAGTTAGAGTTTGGCGTCATTTTTTGAGACTTATCGAAGTTTTGTTGCTTCAAGTCTGTGCTGTTTGTTGTGTTTGTTAAATTTGTCATTATTTTATGTTTTTATTGTTTTTAAATTGAATGTAAATAACTTTAATTCGCTTGCTTTAGTTCCCCAAAAAAGTAAAAATTTCCACTTATTTTTATCGTGCTATACGCTTTATATTTAGAACATTAATTTATGGTTAACAGTTCCTTAAATATGCATATTTTTATTTTAAGTAGCTGCTAATTTCAACTAACTTGAGTTCGTAATTATAAATTATGAAACAGTTTGACGGACACATATTAAATAGTAACAGCAATACTTATAGTTTTTATATTTTATTGCCAAAAAGTGTGGCAGAATGGTTTTTAAACCAAAATATTAAGCGCGTAGTTTACACTTTAAATGGCACCCACAGTTGGCAAGCTGCAATTATGTCAACGGGCGAAGGGCGGCATTTTATAATGGTAAACTTACAACTGTGTAAACAACTAAAATTGCAGTTAAACAAAACTATAAAAGTTGTTTTAGAAGCAGATAATAGCACGTATGGCGTACCCATGCCCAAAGAAATGGAAGAACTATTGCATCAAAACCCAGAGGCTGCACAACTGTTTGATAAACTAACCGCAGCCAAGCAGCCCACTTTGTTACAAATAATAGGTAAACCTAAAAGTAGTGGGCTACGTTTAATAAAAGCGATAGTTGTGTTGACGCATCTTGAAAAACAAAATGGCCAATTAAATTTTTCAATATTAAATGAAGATTTAAAGAACAACCCTTTTGAAAAAGGGTGATGCGGTATTCAAATGACTAAAACCTTTTCGATAAAACTAAATCCCATCATTAGCTTTTTATTTTTTAAGGGCTTTTGGGTTATTAATTATTTTTTTTATAAAATCCCATTGCTCTAATTCAATGTCATTCCGAGTAGCTTTATTAATAATCTCGAATATTTTTGAATACAACAGCTCGAATAACTTATTTAAGCAACGTTGATATTCAGTATCGGTCGTTTCCACATAAAAATCTGGAGAACTAAACTTAAAACCGCTTTCGGAATCGAAATTTATATTGAGGAGTATTTCTTTATTTAGTAAAATTGAGGAGCGATTTTTTGGGGTAATTTCTTTAACAAATTTATCAAATTCTAACGACTTAAGTTCTTCATACAATATCGTTTTTTTTGATGTTTTTCCAGAATTCAGTTCCCTTCTATGTACAATTAAGCTTTCGAGCTTTCCAATGTCATCCTTGTTAATTTCTTTTATTGGAAGTAACTCCTTCTTTTGTTCGGTCGCAATTCTTGGCACGAAAATCTTACTAAAATTTTCTGTATTGTAATAGCCTACTTTGTAAGGCGAATTTTTAGCCTTTATTCTTGATAGGGGTCTGAAAATATCATTAATTTCTTCATTATTGAACTCTCTTTTTAAAATTTTAATATTATGAGAGTCTAATGGATTAGTAAAGATATTATTATGGTACTTCTCAACTATATTTGATTTAAGCTCATTAATTCTTTCATCTTCACCGTATCTTTTTAAAAAATCATTTGCTAGTGAAAATTTAAAACTTCCGTAAGATGAGCTGGTCAATAATGGGTTTGCAAGTTTTTCAAATTCTTTGTCATTTTCTTCGAAAGCGTCTATACCTTTTGCCATTCGAGTGTACATACTCAATGCATAAGATTTAAGAGATTTCAAGAAATTACTACTAAAATCTCTAACCATTTCTAAACTTACTGAACCACCAAATACAGTACTTGATGGTTCTAAAACATAATGTATACTTTTCTGTCTCAACAAATTAAGATAGTTATACTCACTACTTGCCTTAAATGGTGACATATTCTTTAGTGAAACTGAAATTTCCAATGCATCATTAAGTTGTGATTTTATGAGTTCATTTTTAATATTTAACAAACCAAAAAATATAAATTCTTGGGCATTTTCAATTAAGCCAGCCTTTAGGTTTAAAAAAGCGGCACTTCTTACTAAAACACTTCTAGTTGGTTCAAGTTCTGGCTTATCAAAGTAAAATTTTGCAACTTTACTTTCCAACTTAGCAGCTTTGGAAAACAAATCAAATGACAAATCATGTTTATTTTCAGAAGCAGCTTGTTTAGCTTGAAATGAGTAATCCATCGCTTGTTGATGTAATTGTTTTGCTTTCATTAATGAATCTCCCTAACAGTTTTTGGTTCGCTAAACAAAGTAACAACTACAGATGAAGATTTGTCTTTTTTTCTACCCTTTTTTATTTGGTTGTGTTTATCTTTTATTCTTCTTCTTAATGTATTAGTAGGAGATTCTTTTAATATACCAGATACTTCTACATAGTGATAATCATCTAAAAAATTTAGATCATCATCATTTGATTCATTAATTTTAAATCTATAGTCCACACCATCTCCAATTTCAGTTTGCTCAACATATTTATAATCAAGTAGCGATGACATAAGAAAAAAAGCAATTGCAACTCCACCGTGATTTGCCATATCAACACTTTCTTTCATTGCTGCTGATGAAAAATTAGAGTTCCAGGTTAAGATTATTTCTTCTTCTATTTTTTCATTAATAATTTTTATTGTGGCTTTAGAATTAGAATGGAATTTATTTAGTGCAACAGCAGCCCATTGATTTCCAACAATAATCTGCTCTTTGGAAGGCCCTTTAAGGTTCAGAATAGTTTCTTGCAGGTTATGTGATTTCATATTTAGATCTCAATTTACAAATAAATAAAGTTATTTAATATTTTATTCTGAAATTACTTTCAGTTATAGAAATGCCAGCACGCCTACCCTAACTACTATAAACCGCCACGCTTATTGCCATTGCCATTAAAGCCATGTTTATACAAACGGTTTTATAATCTTTTAAATTAAAATTTAATACCACTGCCACTAACATAGTTAAGCCCAAACCAAAGGCAGCAAATGCCGTTAACATAGGCAAAACATTTAACAATTTTGGTAAAATAATGCCTATAGCGCCCAAAATTTCTAACATACCGGTTAATTTAATACGAGTAGGCGAAATGTCAGAAATAGCATCTCCAACCTTTTCCATTACTTCATTTTTACTAAGCAATAGCTTTAAAATGCCCGAACCAAGAAATACAAAGCATAAAATGCCTTGAAAAATCCATATTAAAGTGTCCATTATATTTTAATTAATCATTCCTAATGAGGATGTAAATATACTTTTAATCTTCAATAATTTTTGTTTCAAAGCCATCAATACTAGTAGTGTTTTTTTCTTTCCAGTAGGTTTCAATTTTAAGTTTTCCTTGCTTTTTGGCCCAATTATTTAAAATAGTACGTTCTTCCTTAAAATCCATAAAAGGTACCGCATAACCGCACGATGTTTGTGTCATATTTACTTTCATCTCTACAATTTGCCTTGCTCCAACATTTTCTTCAAACAAATTGATATACTGTTGAAATTCATTATCTCTTGGGTGAAAAATTTTAGCAGTTCCATATAAACGTAAAATCAAAGGCTTACCTTCAAAGGCGCAAAACATAATAGTCATTCTATTGTTTTGTATTAAATGTGCAGCAGTTTCGTTGCCACTACCAGTTAAGTTTAACCAAACCACCTGGTTTTCATTAATTACCCTTAGCGAGTCCATCCCTTTCGGAGATAGATTAACGTTACCTATTTTAGCAGCCGTTGCCACAAAAAAAATCTTTTGTTTTTCAATAAATTTTCGATGCTCTGTTGTTATAGAGTTGAGTAGCTTTGCCATAAAATTATATTAATCTGTTTTTTGTTTAATACTTAATAATGTTTTCTTGTATTGCAAATCTAAATCCGAATTTAATACCAACTCGTCTAATTCGGCTTTCTCGGTTACTGTCAATTGATAATTTTTGGGTTTGTAATCAACATCATCGTGTACGTATTTTTCGGTAACCCTGTTAATACATAAATCTGCTATGGTTATGGCATCTATAATACAACCCATATTGGTAGAAATTTTGGTGGTATCGTTAATTAGGGTTTTTAATAGTTCAAAAACGTCTTCATGTTCTTTTTCGGTAACTGCCCAAAAGCTATAGTATTTTATTGCTGGATCGTTTGATTGGAGATTCTCTTTAAGTTCTTTATCGCTTAAAATTGCTGACAATGCTTTGTAACTCAAGTAAACATCCGACATTTTATCTTCTAAAAACAAATACGGACCTTCTATATGCGTACCGCTAATATCGTTGTACAATTCTGCTTTGCTTTTTTCTTTTATTCTTTCGGCCACTAAGCAATCCATCCAAATTTTTATGGCTTCATCATATTCCGCTTGCGAAACATTATTGGTTGATATTTCGCACTTTGTATCACCATCTTTTTGGCCATAACAGTTTATAAATAAAGTGCTAAAAATAATAAGATATTTTATTTTAAGATTTCCCATCGTTTAAAATAATTTACAATTTTATTTTATAAAACTACTATTTAATAATTAGATGCAATTAGGTTTAAACTTCTTAAATAAAAACTTTACATTTTAAGCGTGACCATATTACTGTTTATTGTTTATGTGCTGTTGATAATTGTTTTATTTAAAACGCTTCCATTTTTTAAATATAGTGGAATTAATTTTAAGTGGCTTACAATTATATTTATAGCCAAGTTAATGGCAGGTTTTGCCTATGCTTTTATTCATCAATATTTTTATGTTGATGCAGATGCTTTAGCCTACGTAAATAGAGGCAAAATTTTACATTCTTATTATTACGAAAACAGAGCTATGTTTTTTAAACTTTGTTTTGGGCCAAATGGTTATGCGCCTTCAGCGTATTTAAAAACTTATGTGCAGCCGCTCAGCTTTTGGCACGATACCTCGGCCTTTACTTTGGTAAGAATTAATGCATTGCTAAGTTTTGTTGGTTTCGGCAATTATTATCTGCACTTAATATTTTGGCAGTTTTTTGGTTTGTATGGCTTAACTGCTTTATACAAAGCTTTCGTTTATTTTTTTGAGGATAAGAAGAACCTGCTTTTAGCTGGTATTTTTCTGGCACCTTCTGTAGTGTTTTGGTATTCGGGCATACATAAAGAAGCCATAAGTATTTGTGGTATCGGTTTCATTACATTATTTGTAGTAAAATGCCATCAGCGAAGATTTAGCTTTGTATTACTATTTATTACACTAATCAGCATTACTTTATTAGCCTTTGTTAGGCTATACTTATTCGCCATTATTATACCAACAGCTATTGCTTTATATCTATCTTTAAATAATAAAAAAGTGTTTGCAAAATATGCGTTCGTTTACGGGCTGTGTGCAATTGCGTTAGCAATACTTGTTTTTATAAAACCCAGTTTAAACCCTATAAACGAATTTGTTGCTACCCAACAATATTTTGAAAAAATTGGAGCAGGCAATGCCGAAATGAAAATTCCGAAATTAGAACCTTCAATCTGGAGCTTGGTCAAAAACAGCCCAACCGCTTTCTTTTCAACTTTGTTAAGGCCTTCTTTATTAGATGTTTCTGCGCATAATACCGTTATAAAAATTTTTGCTGGTATAGAAACCTTACTAATAAGTTTACTGTTAATCGTATCACTTTATTGGGGCAAGTGGCAGTTGTATTTTAAACATCCAATAGTGGTTTATGTTTTATGTATCGTAATATTTTATTATATTTTATTAGGCTTAACCATTCCAAATTTGGGCGCATTGTGTCGTTATAAAAGTATGGTATTGCCCTTGTTAATACCTGTTTTATTGTTAGTTTTAAATGTTGAAAAGTTTCCATTTTCATCATTACGTAATAAGTAGTAAGTTTTATTAAGTAGCATAAAGAGTGATGAAATAAAAAGCATAAAAGCTCATAAAATTAAGGTTACAGGTATGATGCTTTTTATAAATATCAAGCATCTAAATAAAAAAAATGAAAGGAAAACAAACGTTAGGCTTTTGGGGCATTTAAAATACGACCTTTGGTTTTTTGGGCAACGTAAAATTGGATGGCGTTACTAAGGGCGGCGCAATATTAGTTTTAGCTGCGGTGCTAACCTTGTTTGTAAAGTAGGTGTAGCGTTTTTTATTTAATTGTTTGTGGCTGTTTATTTAACCTTCCATTTCAAAAATTTCTTTTATCGTTTTGTTTTGCAGATGACTTTCGCACCAAAGCATCACTTCATCATAATTAATGGGTAAATTAGTCAATTCGAGTTTCAGTAAATCATTTTTTAAAGATTGAAAGGTTTGCTGCATCAATACTGTCTTTTCAGTTTTGTTTAGGTTGATGTTTTTAGTGCTCAATTCAATATTGTAAAATGCTCTAAAATGATGAAGTACTATTTTTTCGAAGTTGGTTAAATGTGTATTGTTTTGCAAGGTCTTTTGTAAGGCTTCTAATTTTTCTATAAAAATAAATAATTGTTGATTATCTAAATCCGTAATTAAATCTAACATGCGTATGCCAAAATAAAATGCCCTGCCTTTGTTAGAACGGGCAATGGCTAAACCCCTGTTTAACCAAATATTTAAGCCATTGGTATTGGCATTTACCCAATGTAAAATGCTGTTAGTGTGCGTGTACCATAATAGCTTGCCATCTTCAATTTTCAATTCTAATTCATTCCAAATTTCATCCATTAATGCCGAAATTTGATTGGCTTTTTCGTATTGATGTGTTCGCAAATAACATAAAATGCCCATATCACAAGTAGCTTCTAATGTTTTAAAATTCTTTTTCAATTTCAAATATTAATTCTACTAAAAAGGTAATGATAACAAAGTAAGCGGGCATTAATTTATTATACAACTTGTTGAAAACAACAATCCACTTTCAGTTTAAACAAATCCTCATTGCTTTGGTAATGGGGATTTTTTATTCGGGACTAACTATTTCAAAAATCTAATCGCAACTGTTTCGTCTTCCCTTCGGCTTGGGCCTCTTTTTCTAAGTTAGTGGTAGAAAGGCCAATTAAGCGAATGGCTTCAAAAGTATCAGCATTTTGTTGTAGCAGTTGCAAGGCCAGTTGTTCAATTTCGGCTATATCTTTTAAGTAGTAGTTTTTTGAAATGCTTCGGGTTATAATTTGGAAGTCGGCAGTTTTTAATTTTAGAGTTAAGGTACGTCCGTAGTTGTTGGCTCTTTGTAAGCGGTCAAAAAATTTAGGTAACAACATTTTCAATTGATTAATAATTTCACTTAGCTCGGTTAAGTTTTCGGCCAAAGTTCGCTCTACTCCAATTGATTTTCTAATACGTTCTGTATTTACCGGGCGGTCGTCAATGCCTCTAACAATGTTGTAATAAAATCGGCCCATCTTACCAAAATTTCTAACCATATTTAGCTCGCTCAATTGCTTTAAATCGTTACCAGTATGTATGCCAATTGCTTCCATTTTTTGAGCGGTTACTTTACCAATACCATAAAATTTTTTAATAGGCAACTGCTCAATAAAAGCTGCTGCCTTGTGCGGCTTTATTACCGTTTGTCCGTTAGGTTTTTTTATGTCAGATGCTATTTTGGCTAAAAATTTACAATAAGAAATACCAGCAGAACAACTTAACTGAAGTTGCTCGAAAATTTCGGCACGTATTTGGGTGGCCAATACAGTTGCTAACGCTTCATTCTTTTTATTTTCAGTAACATCAAGGTAAGCTTCATCTAACGAAAGTGGCTCAATTAAATCGGTATAGTTTTTAAAAATAGCTCTTATTTGTTGCGATGCCTCTTTGTATGCCTCAAAGCGAGGTTTTACAAATATTAAATTACTGCATAATTTTTTTGCTTTAAAGCCCGGCATTGCAGAATGTACGCCATATTTACGGGCCTCGTAACTAGCTGTTGCTACAACACCTCGCCTACCGCCACCGCCAACAGCAATAGCTTTGCCCCGCAACTCTGGAAAATCACGCTGCTCTACCGATGCATAAAAGGCATCCATATCAATATGAATTATCTTTCTGATAACCAAAAATAGTGAATTGAGCGATGTTTTTATCATTTATATTTGCACTCTTTACTAGTTCAATGTTTTCATTAAAGCAAAACAAAGCAAATCTATATTTCCCATTTTTGCATGAAAAGCGGAAACATTAGATAAAATAACAATTCCATTTTTAGTTGCGGTATCTATTGCTATGGAAGAAGTATAACCACCCGTACCTCCGTTGTGCCAATACCAAGTAGAGTTATCTTGGTTTTTTAAGATGTGCCAAGCCAGCCCAATATCCATATTTTCATTGATGGCAAAAGTGCTTTGGCGAGTAAGTGCCAGTGCTTTGTCTGTGGTGTCAAAATGAGCCAACGCAAATTTCGATAAATCTTCAACGGTAGACAAAATTGCCCCAGCACCTTGCAAAGCATTCATATCCCAATTTGAGGTAGGTTTACCCAAAGCATCTAAACCTACAATTAGTGGCTGTATTAATTTTGATTGATTAGCGGTAGAATTAAGCATGCCGTATTTTGAAAAAATATGCTTGTTTAATAAATTTATATATGTGCTATCGTATTGTTTAGAAAGTAAATAGCCAAGTACACCCGCACCCAAGTTTGAATAGCCATATTTTTCGCCAGGCTTTTGTTCAAGCGCTATTTTTACACTTAAATATTCAGTCAGCTCTTTCTCTCCATAATTTTTGTAAGGATTATTCGCATTTACGGTAAGTAAATTTAAATTGGAAGGCAAACGAGGCAAGCCTGCAGTATGGTTTGCCAAATGAAGCCAACTAATGTTTGTGTCTGTGGCTAATTTGTAAGCTGAACTATCGAGGGCGCTATCGTTTAAACTGAGTTGATCGTTCACAACAAAATTAGCCAACAAGGTAGCGGTAAAAACCTTGGTGATAGAACCAATTTCAAATACGTTTTGGTGATTAACAATTGAGCTAAGGCTATCATTTAAACGTTTAACACCATAAAATTGAACCTCCCCATTTTTAATGAATCCAATAGAAAGTTGCGTGTTGTTTGGAAACTCGGTACAGTACGCTTTAACTAAATTGACTTGTTCTTTTGTAATACTGATGTTTTGTTTTTCAAGTGTGTTTGTATGCTCCATAGCTTGAGCAAATGAATAATTTGAAAATTGTAAAAGTATAAGTTTGCTAATGATGATAAAAATGTATGATCTCATTTGAAATTTATTTTTAATTAAAAATTATATAAATATTATGTTGGTGCAGTAAAACTGCGCTTAAAAACATAGCCTCGCTTAGGGTGTTTAAGTGCTTATGCTATTTTGCATCGCATATATAAAGCAAAGCAATAGCATTTGAACGGAAAGCCCCTTTTTTACCTGTTGCACATATCGCTTCAAAAAAAAATTAATCTATATTTAATTGATGAATAGCTTTGTCCAATTGCCCAATATAGATGTCGAATTGTTTTGCTCCTTTTTGGTTAAGCCAAAATATAAAGCCAAGTAAGCATACAGAACTCAACCAATACCCAGGTCTATAAGTATCAAAACCAATCTCAATAATTATGGCTGGTATGGTAAGTGGCAATAGATACCAATATAATATATTTGTAAGTAAGGCTCGTTCTTTTTTTAGATAATTTTTTCGGTGAATCAATTGGTCTCTAATACTTAGTGCAATTCCGTTAGGTTGCTTTTTGTTGCGTACTTGAAGTAATTTGCAAATAATAAACAGTGCAGCAAGTATTAATAAAACGATACCAAATTTTACTACACTACTTTTAGTAATGAAAAAGAATATTGCAAAGAAAATTATTACTACTATGGCAGCTACAATTTCTCTAACGTTTCTCCATTTAATTTGTCTATCCAATTTTTGATTGGCTGTATGTATGTCGGTTAATATTTTTTGATGATTTAATTGAAGGCGATCATTGAATGTCGCATCCTTCCATATTTTTTTTAAATCCTTATCGTTCATATTTGTGCATTTTGTTGGTTAGTGCTTAGGCATTTCAATAGTTTGTTTTTGATGCGCTTAATTTTTACGGCTACATGGTTTTCGCTGATCCCAATAATTTCCGCAATTTGTTGGTAAGGCAGGTCTTCCAGAAATAAGATGATGATCGATTTATCGGTTTCAGGCAACTGCCCAATACAATGGTAAAGCTGCTCATACGCTACATTTTTTGGTTCAGCCACAAAAGGTTTTAATTTGATGCTGTTTAATTGTATTTTATTTTTCTGACTACTTTCATACTTTGAGCGCAAACACACATTTAAAGTAATGCGATATAACCAAGTATTGATGTTAGCCAAATTTTTGAAGTTGGGCAAGGCTTTCCAAATGTTCAGCAACACATCTTGTACCAAATCTTTTTGATCTTCTCGGTTTTTGGCATATACAGCGCATATCCGATTAATCTGGTTTTTGTTGCTTTTTATCAACTCTAAAAAAAAATCATCTATTTTGGTGTTGGCCATTGTAACTATTATTGTTATTTGTTTTAGTTGTATTAGTAGTTGAAAAGGTGCAAAATATGACACGTGGGGTAATTTTTTTTTAATTAAATTAGCTTTCAAGCAAAATAATTGTAGGTAAAAATGTTTCTCAAAGCCACCGTTTTTATTTGTTTTATGATGGGCTTTAGAAATGAGAAATAAATAAATTGACCAGCTGACAAAGGTATTTTCCGATATACTAAGTTGAAAAGCCTTGTTTTAGCCACTCTAGACATTCGTTTTTCAACACGCACAAAGCAATTCTTTTTGTTTTGATGTGAGTTTATATAAAAGTTTATGCGGACGATTGAAATTAAGTAATGGATTTTTAGCCAATGTATGTGTAAGGTTTTCTACGAAGCACCGAAGCCTCTAAAATAGCCTCGATTGCAGCGGTTATTGCCTGGAGCTTGCGGAAGGCAATTTGAGCGGAAAGCGAGACGGGTGTTTTTTTGTTGTTGGTTGTTTCGCTTCTAAAAAAATGTGAACTACTTTTTAATTTAGTAATGCGGAGAAAATAAATCTTCAATTACGTTATAACCATTTTTTTGATAAACAAGGCGAAAAACGCAGACTTAGTGTGGTTAAGGCGAGGCTTTTTAAACGATGTATATCGGAAAATGGTAAAGACACAATGTAGATTTATTTTTGTAGCATTGCTTATATAAACTTGTCAATTGTTGTATACTTATTTAGTGTAAATCGGTTTCAACAAATTATAAGGCGTAATTTACCTTTGTGCTACAATAGTTATTTGCAAATATAAAGTTTGATATACTTTTATGAAAATAAGATTTAAGCATTAGTTAATGTTAAATCTAAAGCCCGCAAGGCCTAACCTCAACAATAAAATTACTACTTGCAGGAATAAATATGTTTTGTAAAGTAATGAGTTCTTTTGCTGCAACAACAACAGTACTGTTTTCTTCTATACGGTTTTTGGTATTTATATCATCGTTTACAGTAACCGATTGATATATGCCGGATGCTATGGTATTTTTTAAAACAAATTGGTCTGCAGCGCAAGTGCCAAAATCAACATCGTTTTTAAAGCAATCAAAACTTTCAAAGTCTAAATTTGGCTTATCTATAAATATTGTGTTTCCGCTACTATAATCAATATATAAAAGGTTGTTTTGGTTGGGGGCGTTATCGCCAATTGTTGCATAAAGGTTTCCGCTAAAAGTAAAGGTTAATGCCTGCAGATTTTCTTCATAAACATCATATATACTTCTGTCTATTGTGCCATCTTTCTTGTTTATAATTTTAATGAGGCTATTAGAATTTCGGTAGGCATAAACGGCAAACAAATCGCCAGTTTTTGGTTCTATGGCAATATCTTTTACATTAAAAATTTTGATAAAATTATCATCATCAAAAACTTCTTCTATTATGCTATAATCTGAAGGGAAACCGGAGTTGTTTTGCATTGTATTGGTTAAAACTTTACCTGTTGATACATCAATTTGAAACAATAAATCATTGGTTTGTCCGTCATTTTCGGTAATATTGTGTACCGCAAACACGGTGTTGGTAGTATTACTATATGCTAAACCTGTTATATTGTTGAGTAATATTTCTCCATAATCTCCATTGCCGTTTTCGGGTGAACCAATTGGAACAAAATTTCTTGTGGCTGCATCAAAAATACCAAATGTGCCTGCTACATTTGTGGTAGTGCCGCTTTCAAAAGCGTATAATATTTTGTTGTCGCTGTCGGCAGCTATGGTTACTATATTGTTTGTTTGGGTGGAGCTAATTTTAAACCATGCTAACTCGTCTGGCGAAAAACCAAATAATACTTGGTCGTTTCCGATACTTGAAATGGCGTAGCAAGGGAAATTAGTTGATAATTGGCTCATACAAGACAGAGAGGATATTGTTAGTATGGTAACTGCTATCGTAAATTTCATAATAGTTATTGAGATGTAGTGCAAAAAATTAAAACAAATATACGTTTTTGTTTGTATTTTTCTAAAAGTAGTTGGTTTTATTTTAAAATAAAATATGTTTTTCTTTGGTAAGATATGGTAGTAGGGTTATATTTCGGCTACAATTTATTGTTGAATGGTAGAGGCATTTTTAGTTTTTTGTGTATTTTTTTGGCTTAATACGAGTGGGCAAGGTTGGAAAATTAGCCCCGATAGCAATGGTTATGCCGTTTTGAAGAAAGGCTTTTGCAGCAAAGCAACGGCATTTGAATGGATAGCGGGGACACTGTTTATACGAACATTTACTTTCGCTTCAAATAAAGTAGCATATTGTTAAAATTTTTATTGTTTGAAAAAACTTGTTTAGTAATGAGAAAAGATAGTTTAAAATGCGAAGTTATTTTGTACCCGTTGCTTACATTTGTGATCTTTCAAAATACAGTATGTTAAACTTAAATCAATCAAAAAAATACTTTGAAACCGCACAGCAAGTTTTGGTTGGCGGCGTAAATTCGCCTGTACGGGCATTTAACTCAGTTGGCGGAAATCCAATATTTATTAGCCACGGCAAAGGCAGTAAAATTTACGATGTTGATGGTAATGAATATATAGATTACGTTGGCTCTTATGGCCCATTAATTTTGGGCCACGCAAACGAGCAGGTAAACTTGGCTTTGCAAGAAGGCATTAAAAAAGGCACTACCTATGGCGCAACTACTAAAAATGAAATTGACTTAGCACAGTTGGTGACAAAAGCATTTCCTACAATAGAAAAAATACGTTTTGTAAATAGTGGCACCGAAGCCATATTAAGCACCTTACGCTTGGTGCGGGGCTTTACGGGCAAAAGTAAAATTATAAAATTTAGAGGTTGTTACCACGGCCATTGCGACGCTTTGTTGGTTGAAGGCGGCAGCGGCATTATGACTTTGGGAATGAGTGGCTCGGCTGGCGTACCCGAAAGCTTGGTAAGCAATACCATTTCGGTTTCGTTTAATGATAAGGCTGGCGTTGAAAATGCTTTTAAGCAATATGGCAATGAAATTGCAGCTATTGCTATTGAACCAGTTGCAGGTAATATGGGTGTAATTTTACCCGATGATGATTTTCTACCTTTTTTAAGAAAGATAGCCTATCAACATCAAACGCTTTTGGTTATTGATGAAGTAATGACCGGACTTAGGCATGGCTTTTATGGTGCGCAACAGGTGTTTGATATAAAACCCGACCTTACTTGTTTGGGTAAAATAATTGGTGGCGGTTTGCCCGTTGGTGCGTATGGTGGCCGTAAAGAAATTATGGATATGGTTTCACCACTTGGCCCGGTTTACCAAGCGGGTACATTAAGTGGCAACCCATTGGCAATGGCTGCGGGTATTGCTATGTTGCAACAATTACAACAAAAAGATTTGTACACACACTTACATAAAGTTACTGGTATTTTAAAAGATGGCTTAAATATGCTTTCGAAAAAACATAGTGTGCCTATGCAAGTGCATCAGTTTGGTAGTATGCTTTCTGTGTTCTTTACCGAAGCCACCGTTACAAATTATGAAACCGCCAAAACTACCGACACTAAATTTTTTAGTAAACTGTTTTGGGCTTTGTTAGAAAACGGCATTTACCTACCACCCAGTAATTTTGAAAGTTGGTTTATAAGCACTGCACATACCGAAAGTGATATTGAAAAGACCTTAGATAGTTTTGATGTGGCACTGGGGAAGTGTGTATAGCGCTGCTGGAAGTGACCTCTTTTGGTGTCGTATTTGCGAAGCCAATTTTATAAAATAAAAAGGACGACACTTTTTTTAAGAAAGCAAACTTTAAATATAATGTTTTCACAAAAAATTTGTTGATTAAATGAAGTTACAAAGTAGTAAAGAGGTAAATACTTGCCAATTATAAAAAAGTGGCTTAATCACTAAAAAATATACCACTAACTGGTTTTTTGGGCTACTTAGCCCTTTGTTTAAACGGGTTTTACTATTATGCTTATCACATAAATAGCTTGTAATATTACAATCTACTCACTATTTCATCATTATTTTGGCATCAAAAGTTTAAAAAATCAATGATAACAATTACTAATTTTACCTAAATAATGTGTTAATAATCAGTCACTTAATGTATTGATAAGTTTAAAAGTCGCTATTTTTTCTGTTATAAACCTGTTTTTTTATAGTTAATATTTTGTTTGTGGTAGCCTACCTTCGTTTAAAATTATTGAGAAACAATCTCTTATTAATAACTATGAAACATTTTACTAAAAAGCATCCATATTTTACCTCAAAAAAAATATTAAGAAAATGAAACAGTTATTAGGTTGTATTTTTTGTGTGGTATTGTTAGTTGGTTTTTTTGCTTGTGAAAAAACTATTTACATTAATGAAATTTCTAACCTTGTTAAGGCAAAAGACCATAGCAATAACAACTATAAACTGGCGAAAGAAAAAACATTAGTTGCCATTGTACTAACTAATAAAACATTAAAAGCAAAAAATAGAAATAATACTGTTGAAAGTTTATTAAAAAGCAAAGCAATAGATGTTGAATTTTTAAAAAGCAAAACCGGAAATTTAATGTTTTTCGCTTCGGATGAAACAAATGGTTTTGTGGCAGCGAAAAATTTAAAGCAACCTAACTTAACTGCTACAGATTTAAATATTGATATTAAAGCCACCGTGTACAGCCATCTTACTACTTATAAAAATACACCAGTAGAAGTTATTACTTATAAACCTGATGCAGCATTACATAGAATTATAGATAGAGGTGTGGGCATAATTATAGTATCTACTTCAGGCCGTTTTCCGGATAGCTGGAGTTTTTAAAATTTTGTATTAATTTTTTCACAATTGATAGCAGCCATCTGTAACCATTAATGTTTGGGTTGTTTTCAATTTCTTGCTTTATGCTTTTTAGTTTTTTAATGTTTTCTTTAGCTCTGGCAATTCTAATTTGATTTAAAACCGCAATAAACTTTAACCGATCATTTTTAGCGTTTTCATTAATTTCGGTATGGTACTTTATATAATTGAAGGTGCCATTATAATAATCAACAAAACGACTGTTGTATTTGGCCACATACAAACATCTAAGCATAAGTAACCTAACCAGTAAGTTAAAATAAACTCCTAAAGCAATTATATGATAAAGTTTTTCAATGGCATCATCTAATTGATTAGTAGAAAAATAACAATAAGCTAAGCTCAAATCTACCGTTGCTTGCTTTTCATTATTTGGTATCATTTGTTTGTTTTCAGCAATAAATTTTTTGCACCAATCAAATTTGCCAGAATCACAAGCTGAAATAGCAATACTTAAAAATAGAAAATGATGTATTTCAGGATGCTGTAAATGCACCTTTTTATCAATCCAAAATTGATGTATTTTAAAACACTCCTTACTAAATTGCTTTTCATTTAATTGAGAAACTTCATTGGCCATATTTACCATGTGTTGGTAGGTTTCATATTTATAATCATTTGTCAATTTCGCCCAACCACTCCAAACTAATTGTTTTAATGTTAAATAGGTGTTTTGTTTTTCTTCAAACTCATCAGCTTTCAAATTATAATACTTGTAAACTAAATAACTTGCTTTAATACTAATATCTTCAATTTGATCTATAGTTATTGAATTAATCATAAGCTGAGTTAGCGGTATTTTAGCACCTCTATCAACTACCTTGTTTGTGGCAATAAGTCCATTTAAATTTTTTAGGTTTTCGTATAAATAAAAATTAGATAGTGTGGCAATAGCATCTTCTAAGGCAATGTTACTAAAGTTAACCATATTATGACCTACAATTGCATACTTTCTGCTTAGCAATTCGTATTTGAGTTTATAATCTTCTTTGTTTAAATTTTCCTTCTTTTGCAGTTTATCTAATTCTTCATTAGCATATTTTATAAAATATTGATGCATATTAGCATCATCGTAAGCTTGGGCCAGTAGTTGTGTTTTAAGTTGTTTGTTGTCATCAATAATTTTTTGTTTTAGATGGCCCTCAATACATTTAGTCAACCCCGATTTTAAGTTTCTTAATGTATTTATACCTACTGCTAATTTTTTGGCCAAAAACTGGTCAGTACTGTTTTCAAATTTTGGGTGATCGTTTTTTAATATCTCAAACAATTCTATTACTCTGCCTCTGCGTTCAATAATAAAATAGGGACTGTCTAAGTATTTTCTAATTTTTTTAAATTCGTTTTTGTCTAATTTTTCTAAATAGTCGAATAAGTTTTTACGCATAAAATTTGTTTAATAGTAATTTTGAACTGCCCAATTTTAGTGGTGATATGTTGGTAAAATTGGAAATAAACATCTTACAAATATTCTATTTCTTTTTTAAAAACACAAATTTTACAAGTTGCTTGAAGTAGCTTTGTAAAAGAAGTATTTACTTTGTGTTAGTAATTGTTTGAAAAAATTTTATCGAAATGAAATCAGTCAACCAAATATTTGCCAAAGATGAATATGCTTTAGATAATGAAGCCGTGCAAGAACTTGCTGCTGCTTATGAGGCATTGCAAGAAGAACATTACGAGTTGCAAAGTGATAACAAAAGCTTAAAAGACCGCGACAATTTGTTTTTAGAATTGCTACGCGATGTACAATTTAGCATTAAAATGGAGTTTAACAATGAAGCGGATAAGCAACGACTAAACATTGAAGAACCCACCGATTATAAAGCAGCTATAGAAAATTTGCAAAAATATATTAGGGCTTTTTGTAAGGATAATAGGATTTATTTGTGAGAGGGGAATTAGGTAGGCAACACTACTTCCTTTTCACAAACCAAAAAACTACAAACATTAAAATACAAGGTATCCAAACTACTTTAAATTCGCTTAGCAACACCCGCCAACCTCGGTCGGTCATTAAGGCATCCAAAGTAAATGGGGCCACTTTAATTGGTCGGAAGGGTAAAAAAATGCGTTCGTTATAAAAAGGGGCAAACATGGCAACGCCTTTTCCGCCGTTGGTCATAGCATCAAAAAAAGTGTGCGAAAAAGTACATAGAAAGAAAAATAAAAATAGCAGCCACCATTGGCCATTTTTAAATGCTTTGTTGTAAAAAATGAATACGATTAAAAAGCCTAACAACACCGAAAAAAATATGGAATGGGTAATGCCTCTATGACCAAACAAATGTTCATAAGGTATGCCAAAATCAAATGCCAATACATCTGCATCGGGAATTACGGTGCAAAACATACCTAACAAAAGCATCTTTATAAAACCGCTTTTATTTTTAAATAATGGACTTAGGGCCACCGCTGCCCAAACGTGTGCAAAAGGAGTTGGCATAATTAAGCGGCTTGGGTTTTACTAAATTGCATATCGTGTAGCTTTTTGTAATGTCCGTTTTGGTTTAATAATTCTTGATGTGTGCCCATTTCTACAATCTCTCCTTTGTCTAACACAATAATTTTATCGGCATTTTTAATGGTGCTTAAACGGTGTGCAATTATTATAGAAGTTTTGTTTTTTACTAAATGATCGGTGGCATGTTGGATCATTCTTTCCGATTCTGTATCAACCGAAGAAGTGGCTTCATCTAACACCAAAATATCGGGCTGATAAACAAAGGTTCTGATAAAAGAAATAAGTTGTCGCTGACCAGTTGAAAGCATTGCCCCACGTTCCATTACATTATAATTATACTTACCTGGCAACCGCTCAATAAAAGTACTGGCCCCAATTTCTCGGGCTGCTTTGGCCACTTTTTCTACACTAATTTCACTATTGCGTAGGGTAATATTGTCTAACACGGTACCCGAAAACAAAAACACATCTTGCAAAACTAAACCAATACGGTTGCGTAGCGATTCTAAAGTGTAATCTTTAATGTCCACGCCATCAATAGTAATTTTGCCTTTTTGTATTGGGTAAAAACGGTTCAAAATATTAATAATAGACGATTTGCCTGCACCCGTTGGCCCAACAATAGCAATTGTTTCACCGGCTTTCAAAACAAAACTAACCCCTTTTAAAATATAGTTCTTTTCATCATAGGCCATCCAAACATTATCAAAAACAATATCGCCTTTTAGGTTTTCTACTTTAATTTTTCCACGGTCGGGTATGGTATCATTAGTGTCTAAAATTCTAAAAATACGCTCGGCAGCTATCATCCCCATTTGTATTACGTTAAATTTATCGGCCATCATTCGCAGCGGACGAAACAGCATGCTTAGGTACATAATAAAAGCAATTAATACGCCCAAAGTAGTAGTTTCTTGCACTACCCTGTTTGCACCAAACCATACTACCAAGGCCAAAGCAACGGCAGTAATAATTTCCATTACCGGAAAAAATATGGAATACGCCCAAATAGAATCTATATTAGCTTGGCGATGTTCTTCATTAATAGCTTTAAATTTTTCCAGTTCTTTTTCTTCAGCAGCAAAAACTTGTATCACATACATTCCCGAAATATGTTCTTGCAAAAAAGCATTTAAACGTGCTACTTGTGTACGTACTTTATCATACGATTTTTTAATCGCTTCTTTAAAAACGTAGGTGGAATATATTAATATTGGAAAAACGGTGAGTACCACTAAAGTCAATCGCCAATCGCTATAAAACATAACCACTAGTATAGAAACAATGGTTAACAAATCTGCAATTACGGTAATTAGGCCTTGCGAAAAAACGTTGTTTATCGTTTCCACATCGTTAATGGTTCGGGTGGTAGAAGTACCAATTGGCGTGGTATCAAAATAGCGTAATTTTAAACCGATAATGTGCTTAAAAATATCTACTCGTAAATTTTTTATAATGGATTGCCCAAGCCAGTTGGTCATATAAATAAAAAAATAACGCAGCAAAGTATTTACAAATAATACCACTAACATTAAAATTACCAAGGTAATTAGTAGTTGTCCGTTGTTGCTTAATATGGCATCATCAACAGTGCGCTGTATAAGGTATGGCCGCAAGGGCGTAACTATTGCCAAGGCAATTGCAAAAAGCGTTGCAAAAGCAAAAGTTTGTTTAAAAGGGGTCGCTAATTTTATCAGCCTTATAAATAAGGCGGTATCTACAAACCGAGATTTTTTTGTTGTTTTGTTTTCCAAAATGCAAGTGCAAAAGTAAGGTATAATATAATGGGATATGCTATTTGTTTAAGAAATGTAGTGAAGCTGGATAGAGCACAGATTGATAGACTACAGATTGATAGACTACAGATGAATAGACGTTAGATAGATAGATTACAGATAACAGACGTCAGATTGATAGAACACAGATAACAGACGATAGATAGATAGATTACAGATAACAGACGTCAGATAGATAGAACACAGATGAATAGACGTTAGATAGATTGATAATTAAGTTTATATTTTCATAAAAAATGTTGCTTGTTTAAGTGTCGAAAGCAATTTTAAGCGGTTTGCTTTATGCCCAACATTCCTTACATTTATACCAAATTAACCAACCGTGACTGAACCAAAAGCATTATTACACTATTTTTACGAATGGGAAACCAGTAAAGCCAATGAGGTTTTTTTACGGCAGCCGAATGGCAGCACTTGGCAAGAGTTTACTTGGGCAGCAATAGGTATAATGGCGCGTCAAATAGCTAATTTTTTAAGGCAACAAAATTTTCCGCCACAAAGCCATATTGGTCTCATTTCTAAAAATTGTTATCATTGGGTAGTAGCAGATCTTGCTATTATGATGAGCGGTCATATTTCCGTACCTTTTTACCCCAACACCGCTAAAGAGGAGTTGGCTTATGTTACCAAACACAGCAAAATTAAATTACTATTTGTAGGTAAGTTAGAAGAATGGGAAGAACGACAAACCATCTTACCCAAAAAATTAAAAACTATAGCCTTCCCACATTATAAAGGCAACGCTATTATTGAGGCTAATTATTATTGGGATACCCTTTGCAAAACCAATGAACCTTTATTAGAAAATTTTAAACCTCAACTATCGGATTTATACACCATTATTTATACTTCTGGTACTACAGGCAAACCAAAAGGAGTAATGCATACTTGGGGTTCGGTGGCAAGCCTTATTAAAAATGAACAAAATTACAATGCCTTAAAAACCAATAATATTAATGTTCGACTGTTTTCTTACTTGCCACTAAACCATATTGCCGAGCGTATTTTTATTGAAACCCTCGGCATTGCCAAAGGTGGTACTATTTCTTTTGCAGAAAGCTTAGATACATTTGCCAACAATCTTGTAAGTGTACAACCTACCCATTTTATTGCTGTACCCAGAATTTGGACGCGCTTTAAACTGGCTATAGTTGAAAAAATGGGAGAACAAAAATTAAACCGTATGATGAAAACGCCCATCTTAAAAAACATCATAAAAAAAACAATAAAGAAAAAGTTGGGCCTTTCGAAAGCAGTTTTAGTGTTAACGGGTGCTGCACCAATGGCTGCTGCAACTATTAATTGGTACAAACAGTTTGGTATTTATATTCAAGAGGTGTATGGTATGACGGAAAATAATGGTGGTTGTACTTTAATGCCAGCCGACCATATTAAATTAGGTACTGTTGGCAAACCTATAATTGGTGTTGAGTTAAAAATAGAAGAAACTACTGGCGAACTATTAACCAAAGCGCCGTGGCAAATGACGGGCTATTATGGCAACATTGAAAAAACTAATGAAGTTTTAAAAGATGGTTGGTTACGAACTGGCGACATAGGCAGTATTGATGCAGAAGGTTACCTAAGCTTAACAGGCCGCCTTAACGATAATTTTAAAACCACTAAAGGAAAGTTTATTACGCCCGTTCCTTTAGAGCGTATTTTTTCTGTTAATATAAATGTAGAACAGGTTTGCGTTACTGGCAGTATTTTGCCGCAACCCGTGGCCTTATGCGTTTTGTCAGAAATTGGGAAAGCTAAACCCAAAACCGAAGTTGAAGAAGGTTTGTTAGATAACTTAAACAATACTAATAGGGGTTTACCTAATTATACCAAAGTAAAAAAAGTAATAATTGTAAAAGATGATTGGAGTTTAGAAAATAAGCAGTTAACTGCCACCTTAAAAATTAAACGTAATGTTGTTTTTCAGCAATATAAAGATGCGTTAGAAAGTTGGTACGATGGTAAAGAGAAAATAGTTTGGGCGTAAATTTTATGTAATTTTTTATTTTTAATATGATCTTTAGAATGATTGTTGTGGAAAATAAAAACGCAGAAATTATAGGCACTTTACAACTTACCTTTATACAATACCTAACTTATAAAGGCGGTATAACAGCGCAAATTGAAGCGGTACGCATTAGAAAAGATCAAAGAGGAATTGGCTTAGGAACAAAAATGTTTGAATAGGCTATTGAAAGAACAAAAGAAAGAAAAGCACCTTTACTTCAATTAACTACTGATAAAAAGAGACCGCAAGCCATTCAATTTTATGAAGATTTGGGCCTTAAAGCAACCCACGAAGGAATGAAGATACATTTTGATTGAGCTTAGTAACTTATTGTTTGCCAGTTACTTAAATTAAGTATTGTAAGTGCTTGTAATGTGGTGTTTTAATAATTTTTTCTAAAAAATCTGCTTCAAATTCTATTTTTGAAACCATTTGTACGAGTACGTTCTTTAAAGCTGGCAAGTAGTTTTGAATTACATCAAATGTAATATTTGGATCAATGCTTCGATAATCATGTGCGATACGATTTCTAAGTCTTGCAATCAAACTCCACGGAATTTCTGAATGTTCATTTTTTAAATCGTCATTAATTTTTTTTGATTCTTCACCAATAACTAATAAAAGAATTTGAGTAGCGTTGAAATTCATTTGTTCATTAGATTCGTAAAACTCATCAGCAGAATTTAAATCAGCTATGTAAATGTATATCTTTTCAATTGCTTCTAAAATTGTTAAAACGTATGTAATATTTTTCGTTTCATACATAAATTACTTTGTTTTCTATATCAGAAGCTATTATTGGATTAATATATTTTTGATTTACCAAGTCAATTTGTTCTATCTGAAATAAGTTTTGAAAAAACTGTTCTAATTCATGCATTTCTTTTAATCCAAGGTATTTCCCCTCTTCTAATTCAAAAATTAAATCTACGTCACTATCGTTATTATTTTTGCCGCTACAATAGCTTCCAAATAAACCAATTTTTAAAATATTAAATTGTTTCTCTAATTCGACTTTTTGAGATTTTAGTAGATCTATAATTTGAACTTTATCCATCTCCTAAATTAATTAAAAAATTGTACAATGGCTTCATCAAGCTGCGCTGTTTCATTCTAAAAACGTACTTCAAAAGTATCATATTTTAAACTTCTTTATTTTATTTTTTAGGTAAGATAAGGTCCATCTTTCTTTCCAGCTTCCCCACGGGTGGTGAATACCTAAAGAAACGCCATTGTTTTTTATCTTATCAACATCTTTTTTATTATTTGGCGATGGCGGATGGTAAACTAACCTTTCGGGCAAATAAATATCCTCGTACACTTTGTTGTTGTAAATTCTTGTTAATAAACCAGGGCCAGTTGCATCTATTATTTGTGAATAACTATCTACAATTGGAGGGTTGTTTTGTAAATCCGAAATAACATCAGCCCAAAACTGATGCCCAGGAACAGAAGCAAAAATACAGTTACCCAATTCATCTTGTTTGTCGCCATAACTTATACTTCTATTTTGAGGCAATACCACCGAATAATTTTTAAAATTAAAAGGTTGTAAAACTTCATAATCTAAATCAAGATATACGCCGCCTACTTTATACATTATCAAATATCTAATAACATCGGCCCTCATAATACCTCTCGAAAAACGCTTAAATATATCATAAAATTCAGGATATTCATTTTTAACAAAACGCTCATTATCTACGTCTGTCCAAAGGCGGTATTCCCAATCCGAATTAAGAGCTTTAACTTTTTTTTCAAACGGCAACCATTTTTCCGGTATCTCATTTGTTTTCCAAGTATGATGAATAATTTTTGGTATCATATCTAAATTTTCAATCCTCTAAATAACGGTTAAAAAATCTTTAATATCAACCTTTATTTCAATATGCGGTAAATCTTGATAGATAAAAGGCAAACCTGTATTTTGAATAGGTGCAATGGTCTCATCAAACTTTGCAGCTTCACTTAAAAACCATAAATGCAACCTCATTAAAGTAGCACTATACAAAGTTGGGCTTTTTATTTTTAGTTGATTGCATAATTTTTCTTGTTGCGGAATTAAATATGCTGTTCTACCTATGCTTTCTATTAGATGCCGTAACATACAATATACATGCGGTTGTTCGGCCAATTCTTGCAAAATTGTTTCACACACTTCAACTATTACTGTTGTGTTTTTAGCTTTTAAAGCCTGTTTTAAAAATTGGTAATATTGTTTGATGTTTACCTTTTCTAAACCTTGTTTGTAATTAATGTGAGTAGGATAAGTTGCTGAAAAATCTGGCACTTCATTCATTTCTACAAATTCAGCTTTTAAATATGGGATACCTTTATTTTGCAGTTTGTCGCCAATGTTATCAAAAAACCAGGCACCTTTTAAAGCAATTTTTTCATACCAGATCAACCTTTTTGAAAAAGGAATTGTTTTGCCATCACTTAATTTGGCATAAAGTGGCAATCTATTGGTGTTAATTTCAATAGCTGCTCTTAAATGTCTGCTCAAGTCTTGCACGCTTCAATTACTCTAATTTTAAAGGTAAAATTAATTCTAATATTAAT
>ENA-ORXT01001621-ORXT01001621.1-marine-metagenome-genome-assembly--contig:-NODE-1621-length-29433-cov-5.050654_pt1 | contig 29433 bp, 21 predicted proteins | sample MGYA00237868_ERZ511482 | MGnify/ENA metagenome assembly ERZ511482 | reverse complement strand
CGGATCAACCGATGTCCAACGAGCTATCGCCGGATCATACCACCTAGCCCCATAATCATACAAGCCCAAGTCCTCGTTGAACTCCTTGCCATTATACCGATAACGATTCCCCCCGGCAACACCAGCCCAACTCCCACCGAAATTCATTCCGAACGGATAGTAGTGGTTTTCCTGCAGCACTTCGTTAGTCGCGGAAGAATTAGTCTGCTCGATCCGCCCGTCGTTATCCAGATCGGAAAATACGATGCGCACGTTGCCTAGGTGATCGGTCAGGTTGTACTCGTAGCGGAAGCTGCTTTGGCTGGTGCCGTTGAGGTTCACTACGCGGCCGTGGCCGTGGGGGAAGGCTTCCAGTATGCCGTTTAGATACTCGATGCCGCCGAGGTACTGGCGGGTTTCGCCGGGTCTGGACTGGGTGAGTTTGCGGCCGGTGGCGGTGTAGCGGGTGGTGCCCATGGAAAATAACATCATTCTTAACGCATAACGTCCGACAATGCGCAAACCGTGTAACAAACGACAATCTTACGACGAACCCTCCCCCATTCTCCTTGTTATAAACCCAAATGGCCCTCTCCAAAAAACTACGTAAAAAATTCTTCCTCTTCGCCCTCATTAGTATCCTCGCCGCCGGGGCGGTCGTCGTTTACGCCGGGCTGAAGCGGCTCACCCGCTCGCAGTGGAGTGATAAGCGGATGACCGAACATTTCACCAGCGGCGTCTACGGCGAGACCACCATCGGTTACCTCGAAGGGCCGAGTCGCCGCATCCGCTACCTGCAGATCGGAGAGGACTCCTTGAAGCCGATGATCGTTTTCATCCACGGCTCGCCGTCGAGCAGTTCGTTTTGGCGCAAGATGATGGCGGACAGTTCCTTGCGGGCCCGCGCTAACCTGCTGGCCATCGACCGGCCGGGCTACGGCGGCAGCGGCCTTGGTAAGGCGATGACCTCCGTGGAGGAACAGGCCGCCAACGTCGCGGAGATCATTCGCCAACGGCGGCCGGGAAAAGACCAGCGGCTGATCCTGCATGGCAGCAGCTACGGCGGCACGGTCAGCGCCCGCATCGCCATGGATTACCCCGACGAGGTCGACGGCGTGCTGCTGCAATCCGCCAGCATGATGCCGCGCGAGGAATTCACCTACTGGATCTCCAAACCCACTAACCATTGGAGCCTCCGCTGGCTGATGCCCCGCGCCGTCCGCACCGTCAACACCGAAAAACTTAACCACGAGGCCGAACTCGTTGATATGGCGGGTAAATGGGATCGCGTAACGGCGCGGGTCGTCATCGCCCACGGCACGAATGACTGGCTCATTTACCCCCCCAATGCTTACTACGCCTGCGATCAGTTGACCGGCGCGGAAGAGGTGATCCACCATATGGTGAAGGGCGCAAAGCACGACCTGATTCATTCGGCGCCGGAGCTACTGAAGGAGTATTTGCATTATTTATTGAATGGTAATACTCTTACACCTTAAAGGGTCTGTAAAACGGGTGAGGAAATCCTTTCCGAATACTAGACGGGAGAAGCGACGTAACGTCCCGTCTGACCTTCGGAAAGGATTTCCTCACCCGTACCAACACAATATCAGCAACTCCGGTATACCACAAACTTTTCCGTTTCCCCCACCACAATCACCTCATCGAAATACCGCCGCAGATGCGTCAGGTAGTTCAGGTGACGGTTGGCGACGACGACCAGGTGACCGGTCGGGCTCAGCCGCTCGCTGGCTTCCAGGAACAGGTTGGTACTCACGCTGATGTCCGTCCGGTGCCCCTCGTGGAAGGGCGGATTGGTGACGATCAGGTCGAAGGCGGCGGGTTCGGTAATTTCCGTTAGCGAGGCGGCGGTCAGCACCGTGGCGCGGTCGGTGTAACCATGGCGGTCGAGATTCATGTGGGTGGAGGCGACGGCGAGCTGGGAAACGTCGTAGGCCGTCAGCCGAGCGTCCGGGTAGCGGCCCAGCAGGTGATCGCCGATAATACCGTTGCCGCAGCCGACGTCGAGGATGGTTGCTGGCGCGGGCAGCTCGGCGAGGTGGGGGTTGGCCGACCACTGGTCGAGCAGGAACTGAGTAGCGTAATCCACGTGGCCGGCGGAAAAAACGCCGGGGTACTGCTGGTAAGTGACGCCGTCGTAGGTCATTTCGTTGATGGCCATCTCCTCCGCCTCGTCGGCTTTGAAATCACGCACCACCAGTAGACGTGCCTTTTTGAACGCCCGGCTCTGCTCCACCGTCGCGCCGTATTTGGCGGCGATCTCCAGCAGGCGCGGCGTGAAGTTGCGCGTCATGAAGGCGGCGGCGAGTTTCGTTTCCGGTCCCGCCGTCGCCGCAACGTGGCGCAGGTAGAGCTCGTACAGCTCCAGCGATTTGGGCACGTGCAACAGGTTCAGCGCGGCGGCGGTGCCGGGCGTGAGCGGGCTGCCGTTTTTCGGGGCGGAACCGAGATCGTTGCGCTCGTAGTTCGCCAGCAGCCGCGCGTGGTGGCGGTAATCATCACTCACGAACTGCACTTTTTGGGCGCGGACGCAGGTGCCGAGGGTAGCTTGCGCGTCGTTGTAGATCGCTACCGCCGGAAGCTCTTCCGCGCCCGCCTCGGTGTACGCCCAATCGAACAACAGCCGGTCCGCCGGTCTCAGCAGCGGTTCGGCGGTGGTACCGCCGAGGCCGGCGGCGGGGAGCTGGTACGTTCGGTCGCGGTAGGTGACGGGGCGGAAGTTGGGTTGGGACATGTGGCGAAGGTAGTGGCCAGTCGTCTGACGAATCCTTTTTCGAGCGGGGGAAACCGCGAAGCTGGTTTTGCCGCTCGAAAAAGTTCGTCCGACGACTTTAAACCCTTTACCCATAGTCAGTCGTCGGACGAACTTTTTCGCCACGCAAACCGCTACGCGATTTGCGTGGCGAAAAGAATTCGTCAGACGACCGGCTCACTTTCTCCGCATCAACGTCCCAACGCTCTCTCCACCTTCCTTTGCACCCGCGTTCCCCGCCCTTTTAGTCAGGAGTCCGTTAGTCAGGAGTCAGGAGTGCTGCCTCCGTTACGATCACCAGCTACTCCTGACTACCTGACTACTGACTAGCTGACTCCTGACTCCCAGTCTCCTGGCTCCGCATCGCCCGCCGCACCAACAGCACCAGCCAAACCGTGATCACGATGTCGATGCCCGTCGCCCCGTAGTAGATGCCGGACAGGCCGAAGTAGCGCGGCAGGATCAGCATCACCGGCACGAAGAACACCAGCTGCCGCGCCACGCCGACGTAGCTCGCGTACTTCGGCCGGTCCACCGCCGGGAGCCAGGTCAGGGCGTTGAAGACCAGCGGCAGAATGGGCAAGATGAACATGTAGAGGCGAAAGTACAGGATGTCCTGATCCGTGAACGTGAAGTCGGGCAGCACCAGCCGCAGGCTCAGTTCCGGAAAGACGTTCATGAAGATCCAGAAGGGAAAAACGAGCAGGAAGCCGGTGCGCACGAACAGCCAGTAGCTGGCCTGGGTCCGCTCGATCCGGCCCGCGCCGTAGTTCACGCCCGCGATGGGCTGCAGGGCGCGCATCAGGCCGAAGAGCGGCGTCATCAGCAACAGCATGATGCGGTTGGCGGCGGCGAAGAAGGCCAGGTCGCGCTGCCCGTCCGGGCTTACGCCGACGATGGCGTTGAACACCACGATCGCCTGAATCAGGCCCATCATGCCGATGATGAAGCCGGGGAAGCCGAGCTGCAAAATTCGTTTGAACACCCCCGAATCGAAGGCCAGCGAGGTGACGTCGCTCACGAACGAGGCCTTGCCCCGGCGGAAGTAGCGTACCTCCGCCACGCAGTACAGCAACATCCCCAGGTTCGAGGCCCAGGCCGCACCGGCCAACCCCATACCGAGGTATTTGATGAAGACGGGCGTCAGGACGAGGTTGAGGCCGAGCCCGTAGGCCATCATGCGGGCGGCGACCCGCATCCGCCCTTCGCCCCGGATGATGAAGTTGAGGCTCAGTCCGTAGGTCCACAGCGGCGCGGCCCAGAGCGTGGCGCGGAAGTAGGTCACGCCGTAGTCGAGCACCTCGCCTTCGCCGCCCATCATACCCACCATTTGCGGCGCGAGGAAGTAACTCGGGATGGCGAAGGCCAAACTGGTCAGCAAAACGATGAGGTTGGCGTTGGGCAGGATTTTGGCCTGCGTATCCAGGTCCTCCTCCCCGATGGCGATGCTGAGCAGGTTGGCCGCGCCGGTGCCGGAGAGGTTGGCCAGCCCCATCGTCAGCCCCACCAGCGGGTAAGCGATGGCGATGCCGGCCAGCGCGGCCTCGTTCATCAGTTGCCCGACGAAGACGGTGTCCATGAACGCGTTCAGCCCGTAGAGCAGCATGGCCGCGATGGCGGGCAGGGCCAGCGACCACATGACTTTGGGCAGGGGGTCGGTGAGGAGGAACTGGCGTTGCTGGGCGGCCATGGCGTAAAGGATAGAAGGAAAAAGGGGGCGAGACGTTCACATCTTTGGTTAGGAGACGCCGCGATTGAGGGCGCAAAAGTACGGGTTGTTGGAATCCGTCGGGCTAATAGTTCAGGGCAATAGTTTTCTTAACGCAAAAAAGCGCACGCAAGTAATTCCGGAATAAGCTTATCGTATTAAAACCTTACCGCCGCCGCTTCTTCTTCACCCCCCGCTTCACTTCCCGCCGCTCGTCGATCTCCTTCAACTCCAGGCGGTCGTACTCCTCCTCCAGTTGGGTGAGGCGCGCGCGTTTGACCATGACGTTTGTCCGGATGGCCAGCCATTTGCGGCGTTGGGCCTTGCGGTCGTCCAGCACCGCGTACACTTCGTCCAGCCGGGTACCGGGGTCTTCGCGCTCGCGCAGTTCGGCGGCTTCTTCCATCAGTTTTTCGATTTCGTCGTTCAGCTTGACCACCACTCCGTCAAGACGGACCACCTGCGCGCCGCCCTCGCTCACGTATAGCGAAACGGCCAACCCGAGAAAAAAGCTGACGACTAAAACCGTGGCGACCGTCAGGCCGACGGGCAAGTCGATGAAATAAGTAGCGATCAACGTCAGCAGCAAAACGACGGCCGCCGTCAGGCTACCGTGCATGACGGCCAGACGAATATTCCCCCCCTGAGACATCGTCTTGACGGCACTATCTAAAAAAGCGGGAAAAATGGACATGGGTGGGTTTCGGAAATCGGGAAAGCTGTGCGGCGACGTTAAAAAGCGTCTCCTACTTCGCGGTCAGGCCGCGGGCGCGGTCATCCACCAGGGCCGCGAGGTACATCACCACTACGGTCACTAGTACTACGGACAGCGCGATAAGACCGACGTTGAACGTCATCGATAGGCTACCTTCGGTCAGGTAAGTGTTCCAGCCGTACCCCACGGCACCGAGATACACGATGCCCGTCAAAACCGTCAGCGTCAACCATTTACCGGCGGAAGCGGCGGACGATTGTTTGGCGGCGGTCGCGGTTCTTTTAGTAGCCTGCTTTACCTCCCGTGCATAAACATCAGTAGAGGTGGAGGTGGTGGCGGCAATCGAATCGTTCATCATGGTGGTCTTCGGGTGGGTGAGTGGCTCCGGTTCCGGCGTGTCCGGCCCGGTGGGCGTTGGCGCGGTGTCCGCGGGAAGGTCGGGTGTGGACGGCCCTTCCGCTTGTGTTTGCAGCTGGTCGACCAGCTGCATCAGTTCTTGTTTAAACGTCTCCCGTTCCTGCTCAGCGAGTTCGGGCTTTGTCTGGCGTAAATGATCGTGCCGCTGCTCCAGCTCGGGCAACCAGCGTTTTACGATGATGCGCTCCGTGCCGCTGCTTTGGCGCAATGCATTCATGACGTCTTCCGTACGGTCTTCCCGTATGAGCTTCCGTAACGACTGCGCCTTGATCAGCATATCTGACGATTTTGGTACACAAATGTATTGGTTACTAACGAATTACGCAAGTAAGATGTTTTGAAGCCGTTCCACGGGGCACATTTGTGGACCATCCAACCGGGCTTCTTCTCCCTCCACACGCTTGCCCATTTATAAATACTCCCGCGTAGTGCGGAGCACTTTATATCCCTCCACACGCTTGCCCATTTATAAATACTGCCGCGTAGTGCGGAGCACTTTATATCCCAGGCTGCGACTTCAGTCGTAGTAAGGCTTCAGTCGTAATAAGGCTTCAGTAGTAGTAGCCCCGTACAATTAGTCACACCCAATACGGCGTGAAAAAAAGTAAGTACAATTCGTCCTACCTTCCCTACCCTAAAACATCCACTTCTTTTGGACCTCCACGCCCTCGCCGCCGCCCACTTCGATCTCCTCCTCACCGATGTCCTCCCCCTCCCCGGCGAGGTGGACCGCAACTACCGCCTCACCACCAACGACGGCACGCGTTACGCCCTCAAGATCAGCCGCCCCGGCGCCGATCTTAACGCCATCACGTTCCAGTATAATTTGCTGGCTCACCTGGCCGAGAAAGACCTCCCCTTCGCCACGCCGCGCCCCGTCGGCGGTGTCGTTAAGTTGCCCACCGGTGAATTCGCCCGCCTCCTCACCTGGGTCCCCGGCCGGCTGCTCGATGAGGTCCGGCCCCGCACCAAAGCGCTCCGCAAGCAGTGGGGCCGCGTCGCCGGCCACCTCACCAACGCCCTGGCTGATCTCACTCATCTCGGCGCGCCCCGCGCCTTCAAATGGAACCCCAGCCAAACGCTCGACGCCCGCCCGGGCTTTGACCACCCCCTGTTCAGCCGCAAGCTGATCGCCGAAGACCTCTGGGCCGTCTTCGAGCGCGACGCCCTGCCCTACCTCGCCGACCTGCCGATGGCCGTCAACTTCAACGACGCCCACGAGCACAACCTGCTGGTTGGTGACAACGGGCAAATCAGCGGCGTGATCGACTTCGGCGACGCGATGTACACCCAGCGCGTCAACGAACTGTCCATCGCCTGCGCCTACGCGGGCATGCACGTCCCCGATCCGCTAGGGGCGATGGCTGAAGTGGCCGGCGGCTACGGCGAGGTGGCCCGCCTGACGGACGCGGAGATCGGTATGCTCTTTCCCCTCATCACCGGCCGCCTGCTGATCACGGTCGCCGAGGCGGCGAAAAATGCGGTGCGGGAGCCGGACAACGAATATCTCCAGGTCAGCGCGGAACCGGCGTGGGCGTTACTGGAGAAGCTCTACGCCATCTCCCCCATTTTCGCCTGGGCGCGCTTCGGTACGGCACTGGGCCGTAAAAATCCGCTGGGTGGCTTGCGGCTGCGCAACCTCCATCCGGTGGTGCCGATGCACGACGAAAGCGTCGGGGTGCTAGACCTTTCGGTGGGCAGCCAGCTGCTGGGCAACTACGAAAACTACGAGAAACCGGCCGCCTTCAACCGCCTCATCCGGCGGCACCTGGAAGACGAGGGGGTGGATTTCGGCGTCGGCGGCTACGGCGAAATCCGTCCGGTGTACACGACGGACGACTTCGCTACGGAAGGCAATTACGGGCCGCGCTGGCGCACTACGCACCTGGGTACCGACGTCTGGGCACCGGTCGGTACGGAGGTTTTCGCGCCGCTCGACGGTATCGTAAAAAACGCCGGGGTGGACGCGACCGCGCATGGTTACGGCAACTTCCTCATCCTGGAACACCAGGATCTGGAGGGTCGCCCGTTCTTCACGCTCTACGGCCATTTATCGGCGGATTCCACAAACTATCTGGCGGCGGGGACGCGGGTGCAAAGAGGGAGTAAAATTGCCTCGTTCGGTCACCCCGACGAAAATGGCGGATGGCCGCCCCACCTCCATTTCCAGGTCATACTGGACCTGGTGGGCTACGAGAGCGACTTCCCCGGCGTGGCCTACCCCGACGAAGCCGCCGCCTGGCTGGCCCTCTGCCCCGACCCCACGCCCTTCCTCGGCCTGTCCGACATCCTGAACGCCGGGCTGTCCGACGCGCGCGAACGGAAGTCCGATCCTTCCGCTTTACTCGCCCGCCGCAAAACCAGCCTCGGCTACTCCCTCTCCCTTTCCTACCAAAAGCCGTTGCTGATCGAGCGCGGCATCCGTCAGTACCTGATCGACCACACCGGCCGCCGTTACCTCGATACGGTGAACAACGTCGCCCACGTCGGTCACGAGCATCCGGACGTCGTCCGCGCCATCCGGCGGCAGGCGGCCGTAGTGAACACCAACAGTCGCTACCTGCACGAGAACGTCGTTCACCTGGCCGAGGAACTGACCAACCTCCTCCCGCCCGCCCTCTCCGTCGTTCACTTCACTAACTCGGGCAGCGAAGCGAACGAACTGGCGTTGCGCATGTGCGAGCAACACGCCGGCACCCGCAATATGCTGGCCGTCGAGGCCGGCTACCACGGCAATACCGGGCGTACGATCGACGTGAGCGGCTATAAATTCGACGGTAAGGGCGGCAAGGGTTGCCCGCCGCAAACCAGGATCATCCCGCTGCCCGACGTTTTTCGTGGCCTTCACCGCGACCCGGCCGCGGCGGGTAAGGAATACGCCGACTACGCCCGCGAGCGCATCGGCGAATGGACTTCCGAAGGGGAAAAGGTCGGTGGTTTCATCGCCGAAAGCATCCTCAGCTGCGGCGGGCAGATCGTCTTGCCGGAGGGCTACTTGGCGGAGGTCTACCGTCACGTTCGCGCGGCGGGCGGGCTGTGCATCGCCGACGAGGTGCAGGTCGGCCTCGGGCGGGTCGGCGAGCACTTTTGGGGCTTCGAGTTGCAGGGCGTTGTGCCCGACATCGTCACCATCGGCAAGCCGCTCGGCAATGGCCACCCCATCGGCGCGGTGGTCTGCACGCCCGAGGTGGCGGCCAGTTTTGCCAACGGCATGGAGTACTTCAACACTTTCGGCGGCAACCCGGTCAGCTGCGCGGCGGGGCTGGCGGTGATCGACGTCGTTCGCCGCGACGGGCTGCTGGATCACGCGCTGGATGTCGGCAACTACCTGCTGGAACTACTCCGTGATTTGAAGTTGCGCCACCCCATCATCGGCGACGTGCGCGGTCGGGGCCTGTTCCTCGGCTTTGAGCTCGCCGTACCTTCCTCCGCACCCGCGTCCCCGCCCCAATACGTACCCGCCACCCGCCAGGCCGCCTACCTGAAAAACAGGATGCGCGACCTCGGCTTCCTGATGAGCACCGACGGGCCGGACGAAAACGTGATCAAGATCAAACCGCCAATGTGCTTTACGCGGGAGAATGCGGAGTTGTTGGTGCGGTATCTGGATGAAGAGCTGGGTGGTTTTCTGGACCGTTAGAAGGTAGTCCGTTAGACCGTTAGTAGTTAGTTCGTTAGTACACTAACTACTAACTACTAACGAACTAACTACTAACGGTCTGACACCCTACCGCATTATCACAAAGTCTCCCTTATACACTACCACTTCTCCGTCGCTGAATTCCACCGTAGCCGTATAGACGCAGACCTGCGGATTTATCATTTTGCCGTTCAGTGTACCATCCCAGCCGAAAGCCGGGTCATTGGGCAGGAAGCCCGCGCCGTCATCACCGCCACCGACGGCGATGTCCGTACGCCCGTTTTGCAGGCCGCTGTACAACATCTCGCCCCAGCGATTAAAGATGAAGAAGTCGCGGATCGCGGCGATCTGATCGAGGTCACCGCCGATGAAGTAAAAGTCGTTGATGTTGTCGCCGTTCGGGCTGAAGGCGGTCGGGAAGTACACCGGCCGGTCGCGCCAAACCAGCAGCATTTGCCGGTCGGTCGCCGAACAGCCGAGCTCGTCGACGACGGTCACGGAGATCATCCGCGTTTCGGAGGCCGTGAAACTGATGCCGTTGCGGCCCTCGCCCGTCGCCAGGCTGTCGGGCTGCCACAGTAGGGTATCGATGGTATTACCACCGTTAACGATCGCACTGATGAAGACGTCGTCTCCGGCGTTGACCGTCGTGCTGTCACCGGGGAAGCTCAACTGGACGGTGAGTTCTTCCGGCTGCGTGATGTCGAGCAGGATGTCGCTGAAACAGCCGTTCGCGTCCGTGACCCGCAGCAAGTATTCCGTGGGTTCCAAACCGGCGAAAAGCGTCGAGGCACCGCGGTCCTCCCCGTTCAGGGTGAAGGTGTACGGCGCGCGGCCGCCACTCACGCCGGTGACGCTGATCGCGCCGTTGTCGGACGCGAAACAAGTGATCTGGCTGATTTCCAGTTCCATGACCGGTGCCTCCGTCTCGGCGTCGACGATCACTTCACTGACGGCCGTACAGCCGATGGCGTTGGTCACTTCCAGCACGTAGGTGCCCGGCTGGCCCACGTCAATCATTAGCTGGTCGGCGTCCATGATCACGTTGTTCGGGTCGGTGCTCGTCCACAGGTAGGTGTAACCCTCCCCGGTTTCGGAGTTGCCGCCGTCGAGGCTTACCATACCCATCGAGCAGGTCAGCGTCTGAGTCATGCCTGCGTCCGCACCCGGCGCGCCAATGACCGTGAGGCTGACGGTTGAGCTGACCGCGTCGCAGACGTTGCCGCCCACCGTGTAGGTAAACAGGTAGTCGCCGGGATTCAGCAAGGCGAGGTTAAGGCGACCGCCCGGCGCGTCGAGCGCACCGGCGGGCAGGTTACCGCCGGCCCAGAAGCCACCCGGCGTTTCGTCCGCTAGCCGCTCGCTGAGTTCGATGACCTCGGCGATGCCCTCACAGAAAGCCTCGTCACTGACAAGGGCCGTACCCGCGTCAGCGGGTGATTCTACGATGACCTCGCGGCTCGTGGTCGCTACGCAACCGTTGCGGGTCACCGTTAGCGCGACGGTGTACATACCGGCCACCGGCCAGCTGAGGTCGTAGCTTTCGTTAGCGCCGGCGTTGGCCGTCGCGCCGTCAAAATCCCAGTCGTAGGTCGCTGTCGCGTCCGCCATACCGGTCAGGACAACGCCTGTTTCGCTGGTGGAGCAGATCAGGTCATTGCCGTTTTCGTCAAACAGGTCATAGACGGTTGCTTCCGGAATATCGTTCCAGATAAAAATAATCTCACCGCTTCCGTTGGAGCCACACTCCAAAACGAGCGGTTCGGGAGGAGGCACGCAAACGACCTCGAGACAGACCGTATCACTGGGGCAGCCGTCCTGCTCGATAACCAGGCAAATACGCTGCACGCCCGGTATATCGTACGCACTCTCGTAAGTCTGGAAGTCAACGGAATCAATCAGCGTCGGTGCATCCGGGCTGTAGAGATAGCGGAAGTCCGCACCATCGGCCACTGTCAGTGTGCCGGTATAGGCCAGGGTAAAAGGTTGGCCGACGCAAACGGTAACGGATTCCAGTCCGTTAGCCTCCAGGTCACTGTTTGCCGTATCACCCGAATCGTTGGTTACCGCAAAGGCGGCTTCCGGTGTAGGGTTGACGGTGTAAGTAAAGGTCCACGTTTCCGTGCACATGCCTTCCTCGAAATTAACGGTCAGCAGGTGCCCGCCCACGCCCGCCGTATCGACGTCGAAGAAATAATCATCGCCGATACGGATGACGCCGGGGCCGCTGAAGATCAGCTCGCCTCCGCCGTTATCGCCGGTCACCGTGGTGGTCAGCAGCGTGCGGACGGTCGTGTCGTCGCTCTCACAAAAGGTCAGGTCTTCCGGCGTGGCGATGAACAGGGCCGGGCAGGAAACCGAGGTGCAGCTCGCCGTACCGGGCGTCAGGTCGGGGCAGGGCGTATCGCCGTAAGCGATGACGGAGATGTTCACCGTGCTGTCCACGCTCAGGCCACCGACGAAAAGCGTCGTGCCGGTCTGAAAGAATTCCGGGCCGCCGTTGATTTGAATGCCGAAGCTGTCCACCAGCGCCTGGTCGGGCCAGGTGAAAGTAACGCTCTCCGTCTGAACGGTGTCGCAGGTGACTGCGGGCACCGACAATCGCTCCACCACCTCGATGATTTCGATCACTTCGTCCCCGGCGCAGCCGTCCGCGCTGGTCACCGTCAGACTGACGTCATAAGTGTCGGCGACGGGGAAGGTGAAGTTGCGTTCGCCGTCGTCCGCTCCCGGCGTGACGTTTACCGAGGGGTCAGTCGTCCACAAGTAGGTAAACCCACTTTCCGTTGCACCCGCGATCTCGCCCAAAACCGTCTCGCCAACGCAAATGGGGCCGTCGGGCAAACTAAAACCGGAAGAAGGAACCTCGTTGATTTGGATGGTGGCCGTGGCGATAAAATCACAGCCTTCGTCCAGCAAGAGGCGGACCTCGTAGGTGCCCGCGCCCAGCGTGAAAGGGTTAAACGTACCATCGTTGGCCGCCCCGTCGATCGTGAAGACCGTCGTCCCGCTACCGTCACTACCGTCGGCCGTGAAGGCGATCGTGACCAACTCATCGTCGTTCGCGCAGTACGTGGCGATGGTGTCAACCGTCAGGGTTATCTCGGGACAGGACTGCGCCAGACAGGATTCTTCCGCGGAGGTATTGTCCGCGCAACCCGTCGTGATGCCGGTTACGGAAATGGTCACCTCGTCGCCCACGCTCAGGCCGCTGATGGTCACCGAGTTGCCGTTCCGGGTAACGATACCGCCGGGGGGAACGGAAATTTCGTTGACCACGTAGCTGTCGTGGCCCGTATCCGCCCAGGTAAAAGTCACGAAGTCGAGGCCGGTCGCCCCGCATACCACGACGGGTACGGGCGGTGGCGCGTTGAGCGTAACGTTGGCGGTGAACGTCTCGCTACAGGTGGCGTTCAGGCCGTTCGCGCTCGTCATGACGACCTCGTGGATGCCCGCCATCGTTACGTTGACCGTCCAGCTGTCGTCGTTGTTGTTCGTCACCGTGCCGACGGAGGGATCCGCCAATTCCAGCTGGTAAGTATCCGGGGCGTTGCTCGCCGTGACGAGCGTAGCGGTAAAGTCGCCGGGAGTGCCGCAGATCACCTCCGCATCCAGGGTAAACTCCGCGTCGGGCGCGCGTAACGCCGTAAGCTCGATGGTGGTATCGGCCGGGCAACTGCCGTTGAGGTTAGTGTAGCTGATGTCAAGGTTATAGGTCGCGCTGTTGGCCGTACCGGTGAAGGCGGGCACCGGAACGTTCGTCGTGCCGGAAGCGTCCGCGTCCAGGCCGGAGATTCCCAGGTCGGTGCTGTTGAACACGAACTCGCCGGGGTCGTCCACCGAGACGGTAAGCGGCAGGTCACCGCCGCCGTCGGTGCAGAAGGGCATAGGGAAGTCGACGATGAAGCCCGGGGAAGAATCGAGCGGCGTGGTGCAACTGCCCGTACCTTACGGCCCGGGGCAGCCGTCCGGGTAAGTACCGGCGTATGGCACGATGCAAATGTCGATGCGGTCACCGGCGGTAAGATCGTCGAGCAATAGACTGGTCTCGATAAAATTATCATCCAGCAGCGTTTCGCCGCCGAAGTTGACGTTGGTGTAAACCTCATAATAGGTACCGTCCACGCTCGTCCAGTCGAAGCGCAACTCGGAAGTGCAGACCGGGTCACAGCTGATGACGGGCTCTTGCGGGGCGGTCGTGATGACAACCAGCACGGTGTTGGAGAAACCGACGCAGCCGTTAGCGTCCGTGATCTCCAGGAAAAGATCTTCTTCCTGTGCGTTGTAGGGTGGCGTAACGGTGTATTCGAGGGTGGTCACGACATTGGCCGGCCCCCAGCGATAGGTGAACGGAGCGGTACCCGCCGTAACCGTAGGCGTCAGAACGACCGTAGTACCGTCACAAACGGTAAAGGGATCGGGGAAGATATCGCCCACCGGTGTTTCGTTGATGACGAACGGATACTCAAAATCAAACGAACACCCGTCCGGGTCGGTCACCGTCAGCACCATGGTTTGCGGCCCGACGCCAAAAACGAGGTCAATCGTAAATGGTGTACCGGAACCACTGCCGGGCGCGCTGTTCCACTCCAGCGTGTAGTCCGCCGGGTAAGGTGAGCCGTCAATCCGAATGGCGGTGAACGTCATCGGTTCGCCCTCACAGACGCTACCGTCAGCGGGGTCGGAGGAGATGGTGGGTTCAGGGTTAGCGCCTACGTCGAAGTTGAACATGAGGGTGGTGTCACAGTTTTCGCCGTAATTGACCAGCACCTCGTAAAGCCCCGCGTCGGTGGGGGTGGCCTCGCTGACGGAATAAGACGTGCCGTTGCTCACCACGTTTCCGTTGAGGAGCCAGTTGACAAAATTTACCTGGGCATTGGTTACGAGGATCTCCAGGCCGAAGCTTGCGCCGAAACAGAAGAAGGTACCGTCGTCCGGGCCCGTATATTCCAGAATGGGGATTTGCCGATTGACATCGACCTCAGATTCCTTCGGCGCACAATTTGGCTTGGCGAGTTGGAGGGTATAGGTACCTTCGGGTAGCATGGCGGTGTAGCCCGTAGCCACTACGTTACCGTCGGCGTCAAGCCAGTTGGCCTCGACACCGGGGACCATGGGGCTACCCGTAAGGTTGAACAAGCCGCCGGCGCAGGGCTGGTTGAGCACGTCGATCATCGGCTCGGGAATTTCAGGGAAACAGACTTGCGGGTCGTCAAAACAAGGGCCACCGCAAGCAGCATCGCTACCTACGTAGCTTCCTGAAACGCCATCGGACGTAACACGAACTTCGACGCCGTAAGCTTCCGCCGGGGGCAACCCGCCGGGGTCAAGGGTTTCGAGCGTCCAGCAAAACACCAGTCCGCAGGCACCTCCCATGTCCCCATAGTTATTCCCCGGGTTACCGTCGTTTTCAGCACTCCCGCTAGGACAGTCTCCCTGGCCGACGTTGCTGTCAAAGCCGTAGCCATTACGGAATTCGCTCTCGCAGCCGGTGTGACAACGTGACCAGCTTTCGTAATATGCCCAGTTACCGGCGCTGCAGGAAGTAGGGGGCGATCCTGACGGCATCATGGTGCTCAAGTCGAAGCCAAAGCCGGTAGCCACCACAAAAATACCGTGGATCCATTCCTCATCCGGCGTCATAAATTCATCGTCCAGAGAATAGCAGATCTCCACGGTTTCCCCGGGTGCGTAAAACGCTGAAGGCCGGTCTTGAAAATCAAACCCATCGTAAGTCAGTGAACCCGTTTGACCATTGACACACCGTGCAAATGCGATGGAGTAGGTCAACAACAGAACGGCTACGAGAAAGCTTTGGATTCGGGACGGAAATGACATCCACGGACACACTATGTAGCGAACCACGTACGACAAAAAACCTTCGAACAGGTAGAATGGGTTGCAATTTTTCAGGTGTGTATCTCGGGGTGGTGGTAAAGTGTCAGTCAGGACCTGAGTAAGAAAATTAGTGTTGTTGTACTAAGCTACGATTATCAAAATTTTAATGGGCTTTTAAAGTTGCAGCCCATCAAATCGTCCGTAAAATACACCATAAGTTTACACTTAGAAAAACTACGGTTAACATGATTAAAAATTCTTTTGCCAATGACGTTCGCGGACACTTGCTACTGGTTACCATTTGTTGCTTTCTGGCTTGCTCGCTCCTGACGGCGGGTCTGGTCTCCTCGGGAGTTTTAAACATCAGTGACTTAGGAGAGCTAACCGCTACGGCGGGCGGACGTCAGCGGCTTCGGTTCGTCCTCCTCCTGAGCAATCTGATCCCGTTTGCCGGTACGGCACTGCTTGCACTGGCCGTCGTCTACCGGCGGCACTGGGCCTGGGGGGCGGGGCTCGACCGGGGGCCGGAACCGTATATGCTTATGTATTCCACGGCTTTTTTCGTCGTTTCTCTACCATTCGTGAGCTGGTTGGCCTACCTCAACTTACAGGTGCCGTTGCCGGAGTGGGCCGTAGCGTCGGAAGAAAACACCGACCTGCTACTCGGTGGCATCCTGAACATGACATCGGTAGCGGAGTTTTTACTTGCCTTCGTCACCGCCGCCGTCGTCCCCGCCATCGGCGAAGAGCTTTTGCTCCGCGGGGTCGTACAACGGCGCATCATACGGGAGTTCGTCGGCAACGCCCACCTCGCCATCTGGATCACGGCGGTGCTCTTCAGCACCATGCACGTCGAGTTCGCCGGTTTTGCGCCGCGTCTGCTGCTGGGGGTGATCCTGGGGTACGCCTACTACTGGTCGCGGTCGCTTTGGGTACCCATCGGGCTACACCTGGCGTTCAACGGCATGCAGGTCATCGTTGCTTACGTTACCGGCGAGTTCGACCCCAACGCGGAATTGACCGATACGCCGGCCTGGTGGATGGGAGTTTTGAGCCTGGGGCTGATGGGGTTGGTTTGGTGGAAAGCTCAAGTATTAAGTCAGAGTCAGGAGTAGCCACCGCTGCTGCATGCGACTGTTGACTAAAGACTTTCGATTCAATGGGCGGGGTCGCGGGTACAAGGGAAGTAACAGGGGCGTAGGTGCAAGTGGTAAGTGATCAAATTTTATTCTAATCCACCAGGTCTTTCACGGCCTCCCCGAACCGCCGCGTCAGAATGGCGGCCCGGTGCCCCTTTCCCTTAAGTTCCGTCAATTTGATCCGGTCGGGGTCCAGTGCCGATAACTCGCGCGCCATTTCGACCGGAATCAGTTCGTCTTCCACACCGTGCAAAATGCGGACGGGTACGCGGGAAGCCGCCAGGTTTGCGCGGTTGTCCAGCCGGTACTCCATCAGGAAAGAGGGAATGAAGGGGAAGAGCAGGTCTTTCATGTCCGTCAGGCTGGTGTAGGGGGCCACCAGCACTACGCCGCGGGGACTGTTGTTCGCCGCCAGGTAACTCGCCGGGCCGGAGCCGAGGGAATAGCCGGCCAGGATGATGCCGTCTTCGCCGTATTCACCTTTCAGCCGGTCGTACACCACCTGGAGGTCCGCGGTCATGTGCGCCTCCGAGGCGACCTCGCCTTCGCTCTTGCCGAAGCCCCGGTAATCCACCAAAAACAGGTCATACCCGAGGTCGTGCAGGTCGCGCGTCTGGTATAAACTCCGGCCGTTGTTCCCCACGTTACCGTGCAGGTACAGGATCACGCCCTTACCGCCTTCGCGCAGGTGCAAGGCGTGCAATCGCTTGCCGTCGGGCAGCTCCACCCATTCCTCGGGGTATTCGCCGTAGCTGTAGTTCGCCCCCTGCGCGCGGGGGTGAAAAATCAACGCCTCCTGATTGAAATACAGCAGGGTCGCGGTGAGCAGGTAGAGGGCGGCGAGGGTGAGGGCGATGCGTTTGATCCATTTCATGGGCGGCAAGTTTGTTAGTTCGTTAGTCTTTTAGTGCGTTAGGCGCGCGCCCTGACGCACTAAAAGACTAACGAACTAACGAACTAGAAAAAGACCCCACCTCCAATCAAGGAAGCGGGGCCGAAAGGGTTTACCCTTTTTGCTAATATCTGAACCAGCGTCTAGACACCGGCGCGCAAGTTATCCTGTAGGGTCTTCAGCGCGGACCAGTCTCCGGCGGCGGCAAGACTGGCTTGCTGCGACCAGGTGCGGGGGTTGGCCAGCTTGTAGCGTGAGCCGGCTTCGGTCAGAATCGTCTGTATACGGGTCACGTCGGTAGCGGCGAGTTCGGACCAGGTGTTTATGCCACCGGCCTTGAGGAGCCCTTCGATCTTCGGCCCGATGCCTTCCACGACCTTGAGGTCATTGGGGTTAGAACTGGAGAAGCCGAGCTTTTTGGCGGCCAGCTTCTCGAACTTCGAGTCGGACTGCATGCCGCCCGTAGTTTCGCGGCCACCGTCGGTAAATTTCTGGTAGCGGATCAGTTCGTCCCAGTCGCCCGCGGCGGCGAGCTTAGCCTGGTGCGGCCAGCTGGTAGGGTCACAAAGGGCGAACTTTTTGCCCGCATTATCGAGGTGACGGCGCATTTCGCTGGATTCGGTTTTAGCCAAATCGGACCAGGTCTTGTACCCGGCGTTGATCAGTACCTGGTTCACCTTCGGGCCTACGCCTTCGATGATCTGGAAATTGTCTTGCGCAAACAGCCCGGCATAGATGGAATCGTCGCCACCACCATTACCGTCGGACGCGATGCCCATACGGTTGGTATCAGCGGGTACGGGGGCGGGAATAACGATCGGGGCGGCGGCGGTCGCTTGATCGGCGGCGAACTTCAGGCCTTGCTTGTCGGATTCACAGCGGGCCAGGGCGGCGCGCAGATCGGCCTCGCCCTTCTGGGCTTCTTCCAGCTGGTATTTTAAGCTTTTGTAATCGGTTTCCCATTTGGTGGCCAGCTTGTGGTAGCGGTCGCGTTCGGCCTCGATTTCGGTGCAGTCGTTGCCCCCGCGGCCCCAGAGGAGCCAGTGGAGAATTGCGCCGAGGGCGAAAGCGAGGATGGACCACCACCACCAGGTGCTGCAGTGGCCGAGTAGACCACCTTCGGATGCGTGTAGGAAAATATAAGTCATCGTAATTGGATGTATTCGTTGAATGGATGTGGTTTACTGGGCACGGTTGAGTTTGACGACCGCGCGGCGGTTGAGTCGGCGACCTTCCGCGGTACCGTTACTCGCTTCGGGCGAGCTTTCCCCCCGGGAGCTGGTCGTGATCAGGTTGGCCGGTGCGCCGTAGCGAACGAGGCGTGCTTTGACGAAGTCGGCCCGTTGCTTGCCCAGTCGCTGGTTGAAGGCATCGGTGTCGACGTTGTCGGTATGACCGGTGATGACCACCGTTTCCTTGCTCTGCTGAATGCGGGTAGCAAGGGTTTTCAGATAGCCTTCGATCTGGGCGCCGAGGTCACGCGTGGATTTGTTGAAGGGGAAGCGGATCTTCACTTCGTCTTCGGCTACTTCAACCAGTTCAGCCGTTTCGGGGGCACCGGCTTCGGCCATTCTACCCCAGCTGAAGTCGCCGGCGTCGAATCGCTTATCACTGGCGGGTGCGGCTCCTCGAATCACCGCGCTCAGCAAGCGGATGTTATCGGCGGGAACGCCCTGGGCAACCATGATCCGCTTGATCTCGTCGGCCCGGTAGAGCCCCATATTCTCGAAACCGGCGGGGGCGGTTTCGCTTGCGTAATATTTTCCGGTGATTTCCAGTGCCTGACCGGGGTCGGACTTGTACTTGGTGAGCAGGCCTTGCAGTTCGCTATCCCAGAGTTCGCCGGTAAGCACCTCGTTGGATCCGAGGGTAGAAACGATGGCGTATTTCTCTGGGGCAACGGGAGCCGGGGTTGCGGGCGCGGTGACCGCCACCGCGTCGTCGGGGCAGTATTCCGGTTTGACGCATCCATAATAGGATACGGCCCAGAGCAAACCCCACGCCAGTGCCATCAAGAGAAACTTGATAAATGTGGACATACAGTAGTGTGTGGATGAAAGAAATGGATGATTAAAATGATGAACCCTCGTTTGGGTACACCAATTTCTTGAAGGTTTACTTGAGAGGTGTTATAAGTTAGACTGACAAATTCCGCAAAAGACACGGTATTTATTATTCCACCGCCAATTTAGTCATATAGCTGGTTTCTACAAGCGTAACTACCGGCTAAATACGTGTCTTGCACCGTTAAACGAGATAATAACAACGCTTTTGACCATATTTTGCACCGCCTTGATGCATGTTTAACCTGTTTTAGTGCTTTCTCCATAGGAAAAACACGGTAGCCCTCGTTAAAATAGCGGGCATTCCCTACGGTTTTCCGCTGGGTGAAACTACGCGAAAGACACTGACGAGCGGAAACATGTCATTCCCTGACACTGCTTCCCGTTTATTTCTAAGCCGGGCGGGGTCGCGGGTGCTGAATCCGGTTTTTCAAGGATCGTCGTTGGGAAGGCGAAGGCGGAGGCCCGCCCTTCGCCCACCCCCTTTCTCGCCCACCCGCTTCGGCACCCGCGGCCCCGCCCCGTCAAGAAGATGCCGGGGCACACGAAACATTTAGCATTAGCCTTTTGCAAATCCACCGAAAGACGTATCTTTGCGCCCACTTTGAAATGTCCCGTGGTACCAATGGGTGCCGGCATCGGGATAAAACGATCGGATTATGTCAGCGCAGTCACCATTCATCTTACCCATCAGCGGGCTTAGTCAGGGGATTTACCGGTATGATCTGATTGTGGATGATGCGTTTCTCGCTACTTTCCCGAACGCGCCGGTAAAGCACGCCGAAGTCGCCGTTCAACTCAACGTTGACCGGCAAATGCGGCAGCTGATCCTGGACGTTGCGTTCTCCGGAACCGTCCGTACGGATTGCGATCGCTGTCTGGCCGAAGTCGATTTCCCGATCACCGATCAGGGGCAACTCGTCGTGAAGTTCAGTGCCGAAGCCGAATCACTCAGCGAGGAAGGCGATCTCGTCTACCTTCACCCCGACGCGAGCCTGTTCAACGTCGCACCCTTCGTCTACGAAATGGTGATCCTGGCCATGCCGATGATCCGAACTTTCGACTGCCGGACCGGGGATGCCCCCTTTCCCTGCGACGAGGAAATGCTGAACCGAATCGATGACTCCATCGCCTCGGCCGCCGACATCGCAACGCCGAAAGGCGAAGATGACGATAAGCCAAGCCCGTGGGACGCCCTCAAAGACCTTAAATAACATCACCGCTGACTGGTATTCAGCAGCCGATTATAAGCAAAGCTAAAATTTCAATAAGCCATGGCACATCCTAAGAGCCGGATCTCCAAACAGCGGAAGCGCAAGCGTCGTACGCACTACAAGGCAACCGCGCCGACCATCACCGTTTGCCAGACGACCGGCGAATCTCACATCCCCCACCGCGCCTACTTCGACGCCGATGGCAACATGTTCTACAACGGCAACATGCTCGTTAAAGCACCTGAGGTCATTGTGGAAGAAGAGGAAACCGGCGAGGACGACGAGGCCTAGTCAGAGACTTTCCATGACCCGGAAAACATCGGTAGCCCGTCAGCATTGCGCTGGCGGGCTACCGTTGTTGGAAGGATGCCGATACTGCTCCCTACCTTTACCCCAAAATCACTACCCATGTCAAAACAAATCATCAACACCCCTGACGCCCCCGCTCCCGTCGGTGCTTACAACCAGGCCACGGTACATAACGGCGTATGCTACGTCAGCGGTCAGATCGCACTCGACCCTAAAACCGGCGAGTTGCTGACCGGCGACATCGAAACGGAAACCCGCCGCGTACTCGACAACCTGGCCGCCGTGCTGGAAGCCGCCGGAACCAACTTCGAAAACATCCTGAAGTGCAGCGTCTTCGTCAGCGACATCGAGAACTTCGGCCGCGTCAACGCCGTCTACGGTACTTACTTCAACGAAGCCACCGCCCCGGCCCGCGCCCTGGTGGAAGTGGCCAACCTGCCGAAGTACGTGAATGTGGAAATCAGTTGTATCGCCGCGGTGGTTTAGTGCGTTGGTATCAGTGATAATAGCTAACCAACTAACCGCTAACCTACGGCTGGATCAAGGAAAAACGTGCCTCGCTGCGGCTGTAACCGGCAAATACCCCGACCCCGGTACGTGCGTTACCTATCGAATTGACCCTCGGGTCGCCAACGCCGATGGGCAAGGCCTGACCTTCGCGGCGCAGGCTGATGTGAAAGTCATAATAAGCTTCGGAAACCGTGCGTAACTCCGCCACGATTTGCCCCAGTAATTCTTTCGTAGGGTCGATCCGGCTTTGCAGATCTATCTCCATGCCGTTCAGCATGGGGCGGTCGCGGACGAGAATACTCGTTTCGCCAAGGACGCTTCGCCCTTCGCCCGTGCCCCCCGGAGATTCAACGACTTTGGCGCGGGCTACCTGCTTAACGGTGTCACCGGTTGCGTTAACGTAATAAGGAATTACCAGCTGACTGATCCGGATGTCGTAAAAATTTTCCTCCAGCGCGGGGTCGTCGTAATTGATGGTCATTTTAAAATCGTACACATCGATCGGGCCGGTCCGGGAAATACGGGTGATCTCTCCCCGACTGTCGGAAATAGGTACACTTTGCGGAATGGAGCTCTCCGCTTCGAAGGGCAGGTAACCGCTTTTCGAGGCGAGCAACGTATACGTCCGCCTTGTTTTAGGATGAAATTCCGTGCTCTGGTAAGTACCGAACCGACTTCCCCCACCGGAAACGTAGTTGAGGGTTTCGACGACCTCGTCGCCTTCCAGAATTACCACGGCGGCATCCGTGATATCCGTCAATACCAGTTCACCGCCCGCTGGCTGAGTGGCGGAAAGGCGGACCTTAACGATCTCGTCGGGGAAGAAAGTGGAAGAGACCACCAAACGGGATTCACGCAACTCAAAACCGGGATCCACCGGCTCCTCACAGGCGGAAAACACTCCCGCAAACAGCAGTGGTGAAATTAATTTGAATAGCTTAAATGCTGATGTGGGAAGCCTCATTATCTATCAAAAATAGGTTCTGTCGGCTTAACTACCAAACTGAGTGGCGGCACGTCGCCGAAAGCGGAGGCTGTAAGAGAGCGTGGGCAGCGTGCCGCCGAAGAAGATTTTCACGAAGTCCTGCTTCTTGACCAGGTCCGGGCCGCGGGCGAAGAAGCTCGACCGCAGGTCGTAAAATATGGGGTTGTGCCGGCCGTACAAGTTGTAAATACCGACGTTGAGCGTGTGCTGAAAAGCCGCTTGCTCATTCCGGTTGAGAACGAATTGCACGCTGAGGTCGAGCCGGTGATCATCTTGCAACTGAAAATTATTCTTACTTTCCGTCAGCGAGATGAACTGTCCGCTATCGTCGGGGTCCAGCACCGTTGGGTCCGCCAGCAGGAAAGATTCTTCGCTAAGGCTGTAGAACGTACCGGAGCCGTACCGCCAGGTGGCCGAGGCTTGCGTCCAGGGGTTAAGGGCAACGGTGGCCAGAAACTTGATGCCGTGCCGCCGGTCATACTGGAAAGGGAAAGGCCGCCCCAGGTTGACCCGCTCGTCAAACTGTCGGCGGCTCTCGGCGATGGTATAACTCAGCCACCCTTTGACGCGGCCCGAGGTGTGGCTCAGCGTCGTTTCCACACCGGTGCTGAAGCCGTCCCCGACGCTCAGGTTTTCCAGCCAGTTGTTATTCAGGCCGTTTTCCGTGTAATCCACCAGGTGGCGGAGGTGGCGATAGTAAGTAGCCACTTCAAGCTGCCACCCGGCCGCGATGTCGCGGGTAAACGTGGCGCTTAACTGGTCCGCCGTGGAAGGGGCGATGCCTTCCGTGGCCGGCACCCAAAGGTCCGTCGGCAAGCCGATGACGGTGCTGCTGACGAGATGGATGGGCTGCGCCAGGCGTTCGTAGCTTAGCCGCCAGCGGTTGGCTTTCCCGATGTTGCCGGCCAGCAGCGCGCGGGGAGACCAATTGTAAAAATTCCGCTCATTACGCCACAGCTGCCCGCGCAGACCGAAGCGGTAATGTAGCGATCGCCAGCGCCCGTTCATGCTTAAATAAAAGGCAAATTGCATAGACCTCAACAATTCCGTTTCCCCCAGGCTGGCCAGCGTCGGGTGCCGGCTAAGCGGTATCCGCCCGGAACGAATTTGCGGCAAAAACCGGTGAAAATCCAGGCTGGTACCAAAGCGCAGGCTGTTGTCCGCGTCCAGTTTCAACTGCCCGTCGAAAGCCGCGCCGAACTGCTTGATCGAAGAGCCGAAGCGGCCGCTGGAGACATCGCTGGAAAGAATATCGCGCGTACGCTCCAGCAGGCTATCCGAGCGCTCGAAGTTGGCCCGCACCAGCAAATCTGAATAAGACAAGCGGAAGTTACCGAACAGCCGGTCGTTGAAAACGTGGTTGTAGCGCAGCGCGCCGACGGCGTTGCCCCAGTTGACTTCTTCCGATCGCCGCTGGGTGGCGAGGTACCGCAGCACGGCACCACCCTGGGTAAGCACCGTTACGCTGTCCGCGCGCGCCGCGCCGTTACCGAAGTCATCGATGCCCCGGTAAAAGCTGAGGTAGAGCCGCCCCTTACTCCCTACTTGCTGATTGAGCTTGACGTTAAAATCGTTGACCGAGTAGTCGATGCGGCCGTTGCGCTGAAACTTCGCTTTCTGACGGCTGCTGATGCTCCGCAGCACATCGCCGCCCCAGAAGTAGCGCGCCGATACGAGGAAGGAACTTTTACCCCTGTTGATAGGGCCTTCGGCGGTTACGGTAGCGGCCAGCAGACTACTACCGACGGTGATTTCGTGGTTGTAGAGGTTACCGTCCCGCGTGTGTACGTCGAGCACGCCGCCGATGCGGCCGCCGAAGCGGGCCGGGACGCCGTCCTTATACACATCCGCCCGCCGGATCGCCGCACTGTTGAAAATGCTGAACAGGCCGGCGGCGTGGTTGAGGTTGTACACCGGCACCCCGTCGAGCAAAACGAGATTATGGCCGGAGTTGCTGCCCCGGATGCTGAGCCCCCCCACCCCATCGGCTCCCGAAGTGATGCCGGGCAGCATCCGGGCGATGTTGAGCACGTCGGCCTCGCCGCCGGGCCCGTTGAACAGGTTCACCTCCCGGTAACCGATGCTCGTTTTCGTTTCGGTTAAAAACAGTTCTTCGCCACCGGCCCGTTTGGCACTCACCTCGATTTGCGGCAGGTTCCCCGCCAGGGCCAGGCGGACGTTTCGTACCGTATCCGCCCGCAGAACGAGATCGACATCGCGAGTGGCGTAGCCGGTGTAAGATACGCGCAGCCGTTTGCGGCCGCCCTTAGTGACGATGGTGTAAAAGCCGTACTCATTCGCTAATACCCCCTCCCCCGTCGCGGCATCCACCACGGCGGCACCGATGAGGCGTTCGCCGGTTTCCCCGTCGGTGATCAGGCCGTAGGTGGTAAAATCACGCTCGAACAGTTCCGGGTCGGGCAGGATGAGAAGGCCCGCCGGACCAGACCGAAAGGTTAACTCCGTGTCTTTGAGCAGGTGAGTGAGCCAGGCCTTAAGTGGGCGGCGACCGCCCGACACTTTCAGGACCAATTTCGGAATCTGATCAGGGCGGTAGCTGATCGGCGCGCCCGCTTCGGTCAGCTTGATGAGTGCTTTTTCGATCGGCATATTCCGGCGGGGCAACACGTAGCGCCGCTCGCCCACCTCCTGGGCGGAGAGGAAAAAAGGAAGGAAGAACAAGGCAAGCAGCGGAATCAGCAAGCGGGGCATAAAAAGTAAGGGTTCGTAATGATGACGTAAGGTAAGGGGCGTTGCGCGGGGGAGATGTCGGGAGGCGGGCGGATTTTGGAGAATCTATCTTACGTTCTAACATTTATTTTACCAAAATTTTGTTTATAACGTTTAAACATCATACATTTATCGCAACAAAACCACACCCTGATTATGATGCCTACCAACTTTTGGCTTGCCTTTGTGGTGGCCCTGATTCCCCTTGCCGTAGGCTTCGTTTATTATGGGCCCATGCTGTTCGGCGAAACCTGGCGGCGCGAGGCGGGGGTGACCGACGAGATGATGGAAAACGCCAACATGCTCAAGATCATGGGCCTGTCGTACTTCTATGCCTTCCTCGTCGGCCTGTTCCTGCAGATGATCGTCATCCACCAGTACGGGCTTTCCGGCATGTTCGGCATGCTGTCGGATCAGTGGTTGGTGGAGGGCAGCGCGTTGATGACCGACCTGGATGCGCTGGACGCCGAATACGGCATGTACAGCCGCCATACCCACTTCGGTCACGGGGCCTTGCACGGTGGCTTATTCGGTTTGGTTTTCGTGGGCGGCATCATCAGCATCAACGGCTTGTTCGAGCGCAAAAGCTGGAAGTATATGGCGATTCATACCGGCTATTGGGTCATTAGCCTGGCCCTGATGGGCGGCGTATTGGCGCAGTGGATCAACCTGCCGCTCTAAGCATGGCCCGCTACGGCGCATACCCGAAAAATCAGCGTCTGGCGTTGCTTTTTCTGCTCTTGCTGACGACGGTTATCTGCCGGCTGATGGATGGTTTCTCGTCCGCCGGTGCATCTTCCGCGCATGTTCTCGCGGCGGCTACGAGCCTGCGTGCGGCGGTGGAGAGCGAAGAAAAAACCACTTTCCGCGCCGTGCCCGAAGCCTTTGCGTTTGACCCCAACACGGTTTCGGCGGAAGAGCTTCGGCGGCTGGGGCTGAGCGAAAAACAGGCGAAGGGCTGGATTAAATTTCGCGGTGATCGCACCAACGCATTTCGGCGGCCGGAAGACATCGGTAAGTTGTTCGTGCTGACGGAGAAAAACAAGGCGCGGCTCATTCCGCTGGCGCACGTCAGCGAGGAAAAGATGAAGGGGGCGGGGACGCGGGTGCAAAGTTTTGTTTTCGATCCCAACCTCGTTACCACCGCCGACCTGGAGAAGCTGGGCCTGAGCCGTAAACAAGCCGCCGCCTTCGTGAACTACCGTGAGGCGTCCCGCTACGGCAAAGCCTTTCGTAAGCCGGAAGATATCCGTCGGCTCAACACGCTGTCCGAACGGCAAAAAGACCACCTCGTTGGGCTCGCCGTCCTACCGGAGGAGGTCGCCGGAGAAAAGGCCGAACGGGTAGCCGCCCAACGCTTTCGCTTCGACCCCAACACGATTTCGGCGGACAGTCTGGCATTGCTCGGTTTTCCCGCCTGGCAGACCAGGTCGTTCGCCAAGTACCGGGGCGACCGGACGAATACCTTCCGCGGGCCGGAAGACCTGCGCCGCGTCGGCGCGCTGGATTCGGCGTTGGTGGAGTCGCTCCTCGGCCTCATCACCATTGCTCCTTCCGCCCAATCCGCGGCACCCGCGTCCGCGCCCAAGACGTATTCGTATTCGCCGAAGGTACCGCCGCCGCCCATCGGCGGTTTCGACGTCAACGCCGCCGACACCACCGCCTGGCGCAGCCTGCCGGGTATCGGAGCTTACCGCGCCAAACGGATCGTACGCTACCGCCGGGCCCTCGGCGGTTTCCATTCCTTGGCCCAGGTCGGCGCCACGCGAGGATTACCCGACTCCACGTTTCAGGCCATCCTCCCCTACCTCAACCTCGATACCCCGCCCCGCCGAATTCCCATTAACCGCGCCTCGTTCGACGAGCTGAAGCGTCACCCCGACATCAGCCGCAACCTCGCCAACTCCATCGTCAATAACCGCGAAAAATTCGGCCGCTTCAACGGGGAAGCCGACCTGCGCCGCCTGCGTTTGATCACCGACCGGAACCTGCCAACTTTGCTGCCCTATATATCGTTTGAGTGAATCAAGCTTACACCTGACTATGTCCAACCTTTTCTCCCTCATCGGGAATACGCCGCTGCTCGACATCTCCGACCTTTCCGATAACCCCGCCGTCCGGATTTTCGGCAAGCTGGAAGGACAAAACCCCGGCGGCAGCGTCAAAGACCGCGCCGCGCTGAGCATGATCCTCGGTGCCTGGGAGCGCGGCGACCTCGACGGTAAAACCATCGTCGAGGCCACCAGCGGCAACACCGGCATCGCCATGGCCATGATCGCCGCCAAGCTGCGCCTGCCGATCACGCTGGTCATGCCCGAAAACTCCACCCCCGAGCGCGTAAAAACGATGAAAGCCTACGGCGCCGAGGTCATCCTCACCCCTTCCGACAAGACCATCGAATACAGCCGCCAACTCGCCCAGGAAATGGAAGACTCCGGTGAAGGCTACGTACAGATCAACCAGTTCGCCAACCCCGACAACTGGAAGGCGCACTACCGCACCACCGGCCCGGAGATCTGGCGCGATACCGACGGGGAGATCACCCATTTCGTCTCCAGCATGGGCACGACGGGCACGATTACCGGCACGGGTAAGTTCCTGCGCGAACAATCGGACACCGTCCGGATCGTCGGCGTGCAACCGACGGACGGCAGCCGCATTCCCGGCATCCGCCGCTGGAGCCCGGAATTCGTTCCGAAGATCTACGACCCCACCGTTGTCCACCGCAAAATCGACGTGAGTACCGATGAGGCCGTCGCCACGATGCAACGCCTGGCGCGGGAAGCCGGGGTATTCGCCGGCATGTCCTCCGGCGGGTCGACCGCCGCCGCGCTGCGGCTGGCCGAGGAGTTGGAGGAAGGGTTGATCGTGTGTATTATTTGCGATCGGGGGGATCGGTACCTGTCTAGTGGGTTGTACTAACCTCATGACGGCGGGGTAGGCATTCGGCGGATGGGTGGCCTCCGGCGGCCGGGGTGGGTGCCGACGGTCGGGCGGGCCTCGGGCGGGTGGATGGGGCCTACGCCGCCCGGGGATTACGCCGACCGGAACCTCCGCCGCCCGGGGATGCCGCCGCCCGGGGTCTCCGCCGCCCGGGGATTCCGCCGCCCGGGGTCTCCGCCGCCCGGGGATTACGCCGCCCGGGGATTCCGCCGCCGACTTCGTCAGGCGGCTCCATCCCCGGCCAATCGTGTGGGGACAGCTACGCAGCCCTGACGTGGAAGCGGCACCTCACCTCGGACGGGGACGGTACGCAGTCTTAATGCGGAAGTATCGTTGTCTCGACCTTACGGCTATGTAGCGGTCCTGACGCAAAAAAAATACTTTTTGTGTCATGATAAAAATTTGCGTACATTTGTCAAGAGACACGCATCATCCCCTATTCCCTGCTCCGCTCACCGCTTCCTTTCCCCCTTTCGCGTCTTTTCCCCTTATCGTTAAATCCCGGCCATTATGCCCGCCCGGAGACTACCCCTGATCGTTGGTGTCGGGGAAGACAATCGTTTGGTGCCCATCCGCAGGGCGAGACGAGGTTTGAAGTGCAAATGCGTCTGTCCGTGTTGCGGCGCGCGGCTGTCCGCTAAGCGGGGCAGGGTGAACGCTCACCACTTTGCGCACTACCGCGTCAACGAATGCGAAGGAGCCGTGGAAACTGCTCTGCACCGTTTCGCCAAGGCCGTTTTGGCTTACCATAAGGAGATCGTGCTCCCGCCGGTTCGCGTCCGCGGCGTAAAAAAACCCGTGGTGGGCTACGAGGAATACGCCTATAAACGCGTAGGGCAGGAAGTACCGCTCAAGGGCTTTGTGGCCGACGCCGTTCTTTACGGCTGGCGGAAACTGGTGGTGGAACTGAAGGTCACGCACGAGGTGGACAACTATAAACAGCGGGTCTTCCTCCGTTCCGGCATACAGTCGGTCGAGATCGATGTACTGGCGATCTTTGAGGAATTGACCGGGGAAGGGCGGGCACACGATACGCTGGAACTGGCCCGCCGTATCATCCGCTTCGGCGAGCGGGAACGGGGGATGGCCGTTCACGGCCGCTGGCTGTTTCACCCCGTACAGCACAACGAGGAGTACCGGCGGCGGAAGGAAGCCACGCTGCTGCAAGTCCGGCACAGCGTTTACCGGGACTACCACCATTACCGCACCATCGGCTGCCCGGACCCGGAACGGCGGCGGTTCAGCGGCGGCGAAAACTGGACGCGGGCCTACGCGCGAACGCACCAGGACTGCGCCGGCTGTCCGCACCTGGTGGAGATGAATTACGAATTCGGCTGGGTGGGGTATAAATGGTTGCCGCTGAAGGTGAGGGGGGTGAGTTGTGGGTGGAAGAGCTAAGAGTGTAAGAGTGTAAGAGCTAGTGGTGTGTCAACCAATAATTTTCCGGTTACCACAAGTTCGGGTAGATTACTGCTTGATAGTTGACCACAAATGCTGGACGCGTCCCCGGAGGTGCTATGTAAATATCCAAGCGCTCCTCGAAGTTTTTACTATTTTTATGATCAAGAAGACGGTTTA
>ENA-ORXT01001619-ORXT01001619.1-marine-metagenome-genome-assembly--contig:-NODE-1619-length-29450-cov-206.297042_pt1 | contig 29450 bp, 27 predicted proteins | sample MGYA00237868_ERZ511482 | MGnify/ENA metagenome assembly ERZ511482 | reverse complement strand
AGCGCAAGCGATCTATTCTGGCGGAGAGAACACACAGACTCCAGCTTGCGGAGGGGGTGTGAGAATGGAGACGGAAGTGATCGATCAGGTACTTAGTCATTCTGGAAACACTATTTCTTCAAAAGTATCTGATAATCAATTATATATACTACATCCGTGATAGGTTCTTCCCCTTTGCGGGGCTGATGCGATAAAACAATAACTATGGCTCAATTAATAATCTCTCTGCTTCTGGACCTTTTTCTGTCAGATATATTATAACCAAATAGAAATTATCCCATTTTACTCTTGCTGATCTATTAATTCCAAACAAGGGAATGGGTGCATCTTCAAGATATAGATCAGCTATTGACTCATCTATGATTATAGCATCCCTATCCTCCTCGTAATCAAACTCAAATTTGAATGACTCAGAACCGTTTTGATCAATTTTGAGGACATCATCTAAAGACATTAAAGTCAGTGTTTCATCTTTGAGCATAAATATTTTCTTGCCTAAGTTGATTCTTGGAATTAGTTCTGGTTTATAACCAATTATATCTAATTCACATTTTTCTGACGCATGTTCGAGATATATTTTGGTTACTGTAAGAACTATATCATCATAATTCTGAATAGAGAAATAGACAGTATTTTGATCTATTTTATCATCTATAGTTATTATAGGCTTTTTTTTTCAACTACTTCTTTCTCAGATGACAACCCGTTGAGGATAACTTCATAAATTCTTTCATACAATTTAAGACCTCTTTCTTTAGCTTGGGGTGCTGTATACAAGCCTGTTTCCTCTAATAAATCTTCTCTTAGTGTACAAATCATACTTGATAGAACCGTATAATTTTGAAACCATTCCTGTGAAACTTGGTAAGAACCTTTTCCATATTTTTTTAGAACATTATCAATTTTAGTATTTATATCATTACTTACTCCAGCAGCAGCTCCAGCTGACCCTGTGCCCGTTTTGATATTATCAATATTGGCTTTTAAACCAACGGCTAAGCTATCAAGCACGGCAACCGCTATTGTTGCATCATACTCTTCAGTACTTTGTACAAAGTTTATTCTAGTAAATGGACAAGACTCTCTATCCCATCCAAAGTCCGATGCAACTTCCTTAGCTAAAGACGCGTCTACAACTTTTTTAGACCCAACGCATGATAATATAATAGATGCAGAAAACAAGGTAAAGAGTATACCGTAATAACCTTTCATAGTATTTTATATTAATAATTAGATAACTAAAATTTCCATTTTAAAAGTCAATGGATAACCTTTAATGATATAATTTTTGAATAGGTAACCTATATAGTAGGTTAATTTCTATTTGAATAGTTCTTTACTATTTTATGTCCTTTTCAGCACCCCATTTGCCTATTTTATTCATTAGGATGCTTATGTGGAAGTCATGATTCTCGTGGCATATTTCTCCCCTTTGAGGCGCTGAGACCAGACTCCAGCTTGCGGAGGGGGTGTGAGAATGGAGACGGAAGGGATCGCTGAGGTTTATTGTATTCTGCTTAACATAAAGTAGATTACATAGACGATCATAGAAAATTACTTTACCTCAAGCTTAGATATCAAGCCTATTGTGATTAAAGCACTGATGCTGTTACCTAACATGTAAAAATTAACTTATAATGATCCAAAATGTACTTATCATTATGGTAACTCTCTGACTTTATTATTCGTTGTACTACATGAGAATTATATCGAGACGTCATCTATTTGATTTTGCAGACAAGCACACGAATAGTAAGCAAGTCATCATTGAGTGGTGTAACGTCATCCAAAAAATCAGAATGGAAGACTCCTAATGATTTTATAAGTGCGTTTCCGACGTGTGTCATATTGCCAAATAATAGAGTCATATTTTATATCAAAGGAAATCATTATCGCTTGATTGCTTCAATGAATTATAAAGCTCAGCGTATGAATATAAAATTCATTGGCACACAAGCAGCGTATGATAAAATAGACGCCAACACAATCAACCAGGTCTAATCTTAAATACATCAACATGGTATTCACAGTAAAGAAAGCAATCACGACAGAACAAGAATACAAATCTGCTCTTAGAGAGTTAGAGCCAATATTTAAGGCCGACCCAAACACTCCGAATGGTCAAAAAGCTGAGTTATTATCCATATTAATAGAAGCGTATGAGGACAAACATTATCCGATTCCTACGCCTGATCCAATAGAAGCTATCAAGTTTCGTATGGAACAAATGAATATAAAATCAAAGGACTTAGGTGTCATAATAGGATACAAAGAAAGAGCCTCAGAAATACTCAATCGCAAAAGAAAATTGACGCTACCCATGATAAGGAGAATATCTACTAATCTCAATATACCTACAGCAGTCTTGGTTCAAGAATATCAAATAACCATTCTGCGCAATTAGAACATCTCCCATCTCATCCTCGACAGACATTTAGTCAATTGCCTGCAAGCATTACTCTCAGTCCCATCGTCAATCACTGATAGGAATAAGTCTGTGCTATGCTGCAAGTACTAAATAAAACAAGACTAGACAAGTCCTTTGAATGCATGTGCTTATTCGTGGGCTTCTGAAATTCATTTGATTGGCTATTTGCTATGCCGCTATAATTAAGGTGTTTTTGATGTGCCACAAGACATTAAAAGGAAAAGCGTAACGCTGAATAAAAGGAACAGAGATGTTATTCTTATAATTGGTGATTCGCATTTCTAAAGGCATAACAACAATTTTCTCATACGAATATGACATGTCCTGAAGAATAAAAAATTAAAGCTAAATAATTCTTGAATTGAAATGTAAATTCCTGGCTTATCTTGTCAATCTAAGAACTTAATAATACTTTTCGTAATCCGTGCCGTTGCAATTAGCTTTTCTCCAACGGAAGCTTTTACATCTATAAAACAAAGCTGCTTGCCTCGCTTTATAATCACTGATTGATATACGACAACATCGTGTAGTTGAGCCGGCCTCATCACTGATACGTGTATGTCATGGGTTATGGCATCTTCATCATTGGTTAAGCTGCTTAATAAACCACTATATGCACAGACATCACAAAGCATATACATCATTCCACCATGATACAGGCCTGCAGGGTTTAAAGCATTGTGATTGACTACAGCCGTTAGGGTTCCATTTCCTGATTCAGAAAGAATCTGCTGCACACCTATGTGTTGATGAAGGGGAAAATCTAAAATTGTCTTGATTCTTTCATTCATAGTCATCGCGAATTCAGTCAAAACTAAAAAAAGTAATCAACTGTTCATAGGACAACGGCCATAGCAATTATCCAAGATGAGTCTCTACTACGAAGAGTTTGTTCCTTCGCTTTCTTAATGATTATGTGATCGCTTTTTTCCCATGAGAATGTTGACCTGGACACGAACCCTTTCTTCCTAATAGACGCCATTTAAACAACGACCAATATAAGGGTCATCATCAATCACAAAATAACCGTATTTCCCATTTACTTCCGCCCCATTACATTCATCTAATTGTCCAAAACCTTCTAATTTACCTAACCCGAGATAAATGTTCCATCAGGTTTAATTTCCGTGAAAGCTTTACTCCACGTGTTGATTCTGTCTTTCATATAGACAATCATCTCCTGTTCTACGCTCACTGCTTAATTGGCAACTTGGCTTATGGTGTCCGCTTTTAGAGTGATGCATAGGAAATCCATCCAGTACATAACCAACTAATATTATATCCTCTCCTTTGTCTAACTCTTTGTCCAACTCTGTGGGCACGCCGTGATAATGATAAGCACCAGTAGGCTGCACATGAGCGTGATTGTCATGCAGGCCCATGTCTAATAAATCTTAAACGGCTTCTATTCGATACACCAAAAATGATAATGCTAAATGGCGGAAATTAAAACAAGACGTTCTTTTCAATAAATCAACCTATGTAGAGAATGACCATTTTAATAGTTAGGCCACTAAAGCTTTGAAAACCTTTGTTTAATTATGATTTTTTTCACGTCATCATGACATCCATATCATATGGGAATTAAACCCTCCCGAATCGTGTGCTTGCTTTTTGTTGTTATGCTACATGGAAAATGTACAAGACACAATTCATCAAGACAGCACATCTATCAATTCTGATCTGGATAACGGAGGATTAGAGTCAATGTCAATTAAATCTTTAAAGAGCGCCTTCTTTTTTTCTTGAAGCTTTAATATTTTTTCTTCAATGCTTTCTGTAGATATCATCCGGATCACATTCACTGGATGATGCTGCCCTATTCTGTGGGCCCTCGCTATAGCTTGCTCTTCTATGAATGGGTTCCACCACGGATCCAGAATCATAACATAGCTTGCCTTAGTAAGGTTAAGACCTACCCCACCCGCCTTGATCGATATTAAAAAGAAAGGGTACTCATCTTCCTTTTGAAATGAATTAACATATCGCTCTCTGTTCTTACTGGTCGTAGAGCCTGTTAGCGTTAAGTGGTTGATGTTTTCCTCTTTCAGGTATTGAGACACCAGGTCGAGATGTCCCGTGAAAGAACTGAAGATTAAAGTCTTGTGTCCTGACTTATGCAGGATATCGAGCTTATCCTTTATGTCCTCATACTTTCCTGACTTTTCATTATAATCATCATTTGCCAAAATTGGATGATTCGCAATTTGCCTGAGCTTCATGATAGAGGCAAAAACTTTAAACTTGACAGTGTGGTCATCAGGGTCACTGCCTAATAATAAATTACGTGCCGCGTTCTTTTCTTTTTCATATAGTGTCCACTGTGGCTTTGCCATATCACTATACGACACTTGCTCTGTCAGCTCTGGTAAGTCTTTTGCCACGACAGATTTAGTTCGTCTCAGTATGAAAGGCTGTATGAGTCTACGTAAATCATCCATGACTGCTTCGTCCTGATGTTTCTGAATGGGTACCAGATAATGCTTTTTAAAAAAACTAAACTCTCCCAATATATCAGGATTAAGAAACTGCATCTGGGACCAGAGATCTTTTAAAGAGTTTTCAATGGGTGTGCCGGTCAGCGTAATACAGGCTTTTGCATATAGGGTGTTTATCCCTTGAAATATTTTAGATTGGTGATTTTTAATTTTCTGACTCTCGTCTAATATGATGTAGGTCCAATCTACTTCTTTCAGCACATGAATGTCCCTTAAAGCTGTCTCATAAGAAGTCAGCACCACGTCAAATGTATGAAGTGTTTTATATAGATCTTTCCTCTTGTTGCCAATTAATCGACAGGTATGTAGGTGAGGCGCAAATTTATTGATCTCCATATCCCAGTTGAATATTAAGGAAGCTGGCATGATGATGAGGCTTCTTAAAGGTTTTATCTCTTGCTCATGTACAGTGCCGAATAGGTCCATCTGGCCAGGACTATGACTTGGCTCCGACTCACTACTCAGCAGCATATCTTCTTTAGCGTGTACCAGTGCTGCTATCGTTTGCAAGGTCTTACCAAGTCCCATGTCATCTGCCAGGCAAGCACCTAAGTTTTCTTCATACCGCTGGATCAGCCATGCCACACCCTGAGACTGATAAGGCCTAAGCTTTGCTTTTAGTTTGTCGGAATGCTGATAAGGGGCTATGTCCTCGAGACTAATCGCCTTAATGCCTCTCATACCAGCTGCATCACCGTTCTTTTCATCGAGTAGTCCAAACTGGCTCTTTCTGATCTTAAGCCCTCCATCGCTAAGGTCTCCGTGTCTGGAAAGCCCCAAATATTTAGTCATCCATAATAATGGGATCACGAATGTGGTCTCGTCAGGCAGATTAAAAAAACGATCTCCTTCTCTGATATTCTTAAGAAATTCGCTGAATGGAATACTGTATGAGCCGAGCTCGACGACTGCATGAATATCAAACCAATCTCCCGCAGCCTTCGTTTCAATGCTTAGCTCGTGCTGAGCAAGCTGAAGCTTACTTTGTTTTATACGTTGCTCTGGTACAATAAAACCAGCAGCTTCTATATGCTCCCTATTATGTATCATCCATGGGATAATCCCCATGGGATCTTCCTGGTCAGCCAGTGCAAAACAAGCAGCATCTGTTTTCGTTAATCCAAGCGATTGTAATTCACTTAATATGACAGACTCTGCCGTCTCGTCTCTTGTCACGACATCAATAGAGACCTCATCATTCTCGAGCTTCAACTTTTTTCTGTGCTTAGCTGGGTCATTATTAGCAAATGTAGCTGGACCATAATTGAATATGACTTTTAGAACATATACGTCTTTCGTAAAGTCATTAGTTAGTTCTAATGACTTAGATATGATCGTGGTATGATCGTGGATATCAAACCCTATAGCCTCTATTTCAGCTTTCTCCGCTACATCTAAAACAAACTTTTTAAAATAAGTCTCTATGAGCGCTGGCTTGATTTGTACTTTTTCTTTTATAATAAATGGTTTTAATTTATTTCCATTCAGACCTGTCAATTGGTATATGGCTTTATCCACAATGGCGGTTCCAGGCTGATTGGTCACAACTATCACTTCGTGATCTGAGGGAATAATTTCTGTCGCCGTTCCTTTCAGGATCATCTTATAGGTCAGTCCATCGTCAGTCTTAGCGAATTGTAACTTCGGCTTCAGCTCCGCCTGATTGTAAGAGATTCTTTTCATTGAGATCACATCGTCTCTCTGGCAGCACCATGTCATTGGCAATTGTAAACGACTTATCTCTTTTAGCAGAGCGGAGAGCTTCATGTCTATCCATCTGTAGATGTGACTCTTCAGTGCTTTATCAGAGATCATGTCTGACCAGCTATACTTCTTTCTGCCTTTGGGTTTATATTTTTTATAAAGAAAAGATGGCTCCATCTCCAGACAGAGCTGCAAGAGTGGTTCTATTTCTGTCATGTCTCCTAGACCTGCTTGCACAGATACATTTTCAGGAGTGGCTAGCCTTTTCCATCTATGGGGTTGTCCATCATTGTCTATTTTTGCTATAAATGCACGAACCAATACTCTATTTATATCTGTATCCTGATACAGGTCAAACACAATAGAATTCTTCCTTTTTTCTGGTAGTACAACCTTCTCCATAATTCATATCTTCTACTGATAGGTAATATTACAGATAGGATATTAAAATATTTAGTGCATCCTTGTCATCTTTTCCACATTAACGTGGATCAATATTTACGTATCGTTATGCTGATTAAACTGAATCATCCGCTGTGCTATTTTATACCGATAGTTATTGGTAGGCAAATAGATCGAGTATAATGCCCTTAGCAAATAAGTTTACTGGTTTAAAAAGTCACAAACCCAATTCTCTTTGGTATAGTAAAAGTCTTTGCCCAAAGTGTCTTGCTATTAATAAGGGTATTTTCGTTTGGTATTTTTATTATTCTTGCTCATAAACATAGCAGTTAAAAGGCTCACGAGACCAAAACCAACTAAAGCACCTGCCATAATGTCTATGACTCCATATGGATTATCAAAAAAAATAGAAGCTGCAGTAATCACTATACCAAGAAAGAGTAAACCTATTCCAGTTTTCTTATTGAGAAGCTTTTTGCTAATTGTTGTTTTCTTAAGGTTCTTCATTTTCAATTCAAGGAAGTTTACAAAATAATAGCATTCTGTCGAAGCCTTAATCCTCATAAACGATCTCCACATCCGCTGTCGTGGGATGAGCCTGACATGTCAAGATATAACCAGCTTCTACCTCGTCATCATCTAATGCATAACAGGCATCCATCTCTACTTTTCCTTGGGTGACTTTAGCAACACAAGTAGAACAAGCGCCACTGGTACATGAATAAGGAGCGTCCTTTTTAAGGTCTAATAGTGCATCCAGAATCGTCTTGCCTGCAGGGATACTTACAGTTAGTTCTTCTCCTTTCAGCTTGACTTTAATCTCGGTGCCTTCTCCAGAAGTTGATGCGCCGCTTGCGTCTCCTGTAGCTTCTTGCTTAGGACTTGCGAAATATTCAATTTTAATTTTATCCGCCTCGACTCCTATAGATTCTAAGCTATTCTTGACCACATCCATCATCACTGCGGGACCACAGATCATGTATATCTGATTGTGACCTTGCTTAGGATTTTCATCCAAAAATTTTGATATGTTTTCTTGATTTGGATATCCTGTCCAGCCATTCCAGCTCGACTTAGCTTTTGAGAAAAATCCAGATTTGGTCTTTATCGGATCGCTGATGATATGTCGTACGGTCAGCTGTCCGGCATATTTTATTGTCAATGCATCAAGCTCGTCTTTAAAGATGACATTCTCCTCATCAGAGTTGCCATAGTAAAGGTGTACTGCGCTTTTAGGCTCTTTCTCCACGATCGTTTTGATCAGTGACATCATAGGAGTCACTCCACTCCCTCCAGCAAATAGATAATAATCAGCCATGCGATCATGGTTCATATCTACTGTGAATGTTCCTTGTGGCCGCATCACATCAACCTGCTGTCCTTCCACAAGATTATCATTCATATGATTAGAGATGACACCGTTCTGGACTCGCTTAGATGTCACCGCTAGATCACCACTGAGTGGGCTGGTACATATAGAATATGCTCTTCGATATTCCTCTCCGTCCTTATCAAACTTTAATGTCAAATACTGACCAGGCTCAAATGAATATTGATCAGCAATTGCCTCTGGTATATCAAAATAGACTGATATACTATTCTTCGTCTCGCGTACGATCTTCTTGATGCTAAGTGAATTAAAATCAGTGCTCATGATACATTATATGTTTAATAAGGATTAAGGCTACAAAAGTAAAATTGTTTTTAATAGGCTAGATAATAACAATATTTTTTTGATTGGCTTCAGTTTAATGCCTAACTCTTGTCTTGCTGTCTTTATTAAATTATCATCTGAGTGTCTGCCATGTCAGATATATTCCGAAGCATATCAGGCCGATACCTGCTATTTTACTGAATCCCTCTATGTGCTTAGCCTTTAACTTTTTACTGGTGGCTTTCGCTAATATCACCTTCGCCGCATCAGACGCCACTATCATAAACAGGATAGATCCCAGAAAAATCCATGCTTCCACATTATTAACTTGCCTGCCGATGATATATGTCGAAATGGTCGTCAGCCAAAAAAGAAATGTAAAAGGATTCAACGTGTTAACTAAAAAGCCCTTCAGCCAGAAGCCAGCGTAATCCTTATAATCATGCTTGCGCTCACTAAGGTCTAAGTCTACCTTTTTCATTATCGAGATCGCACCAAAAATAAACATGACTAGGCCTCCTGATAGACCCATCCAAAACTGAAACTGTTCGCTCTCTATAGTTGCGCTGATCCGCTTAATAAAAAAGAAAGTACTAAATACAATTAGAAAATCACTGATCCACACGCCACTCCCGACAGTCATCCCTGCACGCATGCCTTTTTCTATAGCGGTCTGCGTCAGTGCTATGAAAATAGGACCCAATGAAATAGAAAGAAACAGGCCAAATAAAAAGCCCTCTAAGATAAACTGCATTTCTTTTTTACTAAGTCGTTAAGGTAAGCATATATGATGTAAGAATTAAAATTGATGTCTGTATCGTATACACCATGGCCTCTTAGTTATTTTTGTTACTAACAGTAGACATAGGAGAACTGCTCTCCATAATTATTCACTTAGCCATGAATCGATTGTCCAAATCATTAAGCGAAATGGTGATAAAACATTTTCTACCTGTCGGGCTTTTATAAGGCATTTCACATGCAAATAGCTGATCAATTAAGTCTTCCATCTCTTCTTTCTGCATGATCACACCTCTCTTCACAGCCTGACTCCTTGCCAGCGCCAAGCATAAGTTCTCATCAATGCCAAGATCAGGATCTGTATGATTGATAAAATTCTCCAAAAAGACTCTGACAAGCTCTGCTGCATTGATGTTTTTCTGATTGATATGAGCTGGTAAACCTCTTATGATAAAACTATTCTGACCAAAGCCTTCTATGTCAAATCCCAACATATTCATCTTCACCAAAATGCTATTGAATACTTCAAGACTGGCAGGATCGAGCTCTATCGTCTGAGGAAATAGCTCTGTCTGTGTAGCGACTTCTGCATGATGCAGCATGGTGAGCTGTCTTTCATATATGATGCGCTGATGGGCGGCTTGTTGATCTATGACCATGAGTCCACTCTTAATCTGAGTGACGAGGAATCTCTTATCTATCTGTATCGGTGCTCGAAACCTCGGTGCATCTACAAATCCAAGGTCGTCCTCCGTATTAATTTTGCTAGAGATAACTACTGGTTGTTGTGCTTCTTGATTCTCGTTACCTAATAATTCTTTATACTCATTTTGCCAAGCAGAGACCTCTTTTTGGTTGGGGCCTTGCTGCCGCGTATTTTGAAAGGTTGAAGCGGCACCGCTACCTCCCGAGGATCTATTGATATTAGAAGCTGCCAGATTATAATTGACGTTTTGATCAAAATCAATGGATGGAGTGATGCTGTACTTACCCAAAGCGTGTTTCACTGCTACCTTCACATAATTATAGATGAGGCGGTCATTTTCAAACTTGACTTCTTGCTTTGCTGGGTGGACATTAATGTCTACCTCCGATGGTTCTATTTTAATATATAACACGAAGAATGGAAAGTGCTTCTCTGGTAGAATCTCTTGATAAGCAGCCTTCACCGCATGAGATAAATAGTGGCTCTTTATGTATCGATTATTCACAAAAAAGAACTGGTCTCCTTTAGACTTTTTAGCATAGTCTGGCCTACCAGTGAATCCACTTATGCTGATGAAGTCTGTCACTTCTTCCACAGGAATGATTTTCTCATTTGTCCCTTTGCCAAAGATGTTAGTAATACGCTGTCGCAGCGGTCCGGCTGGCAGCTGATAGACATTATTATCATTATGGTGACAGATGAATGTAATATCCGAATGGGCCAACGCTACCTTGATGAATTCATCTAATATATGCCTTAGTTCTACAGGGTCAGATTTTAAAAATTTTCTTCTAGCGGGTACATTATAAAACAAGTGCCGTACACTGAAGTTAGACCCTTGACTCGCCTGACAGGCTTCTTGCTTGACGACCTTAGAATCTTCTACACGCAGCATGACTCCTAATTCTTGATGAGCTTGTCTGGTCTTAAGCTCGACCTTAGCAACTGCTGCAATAGAAGCTAAAGCCTCACCTCTAAATCCTTTTGTGTTTATTTTGAAAAGATCATCTGTGGTTTTAATTTTGCTGGTCGCATGTCGTTCAAAGCTCATCCGAGCATCGGTCTCTGACATACCTTCTCCATTATCGATGACCTGTATCAGTGTCTTGCCTGAATCTTTGATGATTAACTTGATAACTGTTGCATGTGCATCGACTGCATTCTCAATTAACTCCTTCACAACAGAGGCAGGTCTCTGTATTACCTCCCCTGCTGCTATCTGATTCGCTAATGACTCAGGAAGTAACTGAATGATGTCTGGCATATCTGGCTTACTCGAACGCTTCTAGAAAATTGGGTAAATATTCCAATAGAAAATATAGTGTCAAAAGTAAGAGAATTAAGGTAATCGCCAAGACCATTTTACGAGACTTTTGAAGTGATTTCTTGTATTGATCTGTTTCATAAGATCTGGTGATCGGCTTTCTGAAACTACCTTTGATTCTAACCTTAGCGGCTTCGGGGCTATTAATTGCATCTTCCCCTTTGAGAGTTCTGATGCGTCCATCTCGCTCCTCCTTCTCAGGATCATAATAGCGGGGGATGTAATCGAATGATTTATGTCTGGGACGTCTGCCCATACCGAATAATGACATATTATAAAATTACTGAAATAAATTGGAGAGCGAAAGAACGAAGATTAGTTTTTAATGGTGATTGCTAAGGCTCTATTCGCTATTTGTAGGTGTGCCTATAAATAATAAACACATAATAAGTCACAATAGTAGATAAGAACAAACAAATACCCAGTCAAGAACAGGGGCTCAAGTAGCAATAGTTTATCATACCATATATAGTAGATCTTTGTCTCAGGTGGGATGATATTGAGTACTTGAATTCCACTAAAAACACATCATGATCTCCGCTCAATTTTTGTCGCCCAATCTCCCTAACTCCCAATACTCCTCGCACACCATTAGACATCTCAATAATATATACTTACTTTTGGCTCTCAAGTCTTTTGACCAATCATGAGCGAGCAGATAAAACACGAGTGCGGACTAGCAGTCATCCGTCTACTTAAGCCTCTCGACTATTACTTAGAGAAGTATGGGACAAGTCTTTATGGCTTGTATAAGCTACAGCTGCTTTTACAGAAACAGCGTAACCGAGGACAAGACGGCGCAGGCATAGCTACCATCAAGTTCGATACACCCCCAGGAAAAAGATACATCAGCAGAAAGCGCAGTAATTCTGCTAACTACCTAAAGGATTTATTCGACTCCGTCAATGGTCACTTCAATGATCTGACTCCTGAACAGCGCAATGATCCTGAATGGATGAAGCTTAATCTGCCATTCACAGGAGAGCTACTAATGGGACACCTCCGATATGGGACTCATGGAATTAATACAATAGAGAGCGTACATCCATTTCTTAGACTCAATAATTGGAAAAGCAGAAACCTGGCCGTTGCTGGTAATTTTAATCTGACGAATGTCGAGGAGATGTTTGAAGAGTTAGTCTCATTCGGACAGTATCCAAAGGAGAAATCAGATACAGTGACCGTCATGGAGAAGATCGGGCATTTCCTCGATGATGAAGTGCAACGGCTGTTCAATTGGTTTAAGCCAGAAGGATACAGTAATCAAGAAATAAATCAGCTCATCTGTGAACACTTAGACATACAACGAGTCCTGCAGCGCGCCACGAGAAAATTTGATGGCGGATATGTCATGGCGGGTATGATCGGCCATGGCGATGCCTTCATGCTTAGAGATCCTCATGGTATCAGGCCAGCATACTATTATGCGGATGATGAGATAGCGGTCTTTGCTTCTGAGCGACCTGCGCTACAGACCAGCTTCGATCTGTTATATAGTGACATCAAGGAATTAGACCCAGGCCACGCGCTTATCATCAAACGAAATGGTGATGTGTCAGTAAAAAGTATCCAAACTCCTCAGCCGAGAAAAGCTTGCTCCTTTGAGCGCATCTATTTTTCCAGAGGCAATGATAAAGACATCTACTTAGAGCGAAAAAAACTCGGCGAACTTTTAGCGCCCAAAATTCTCAAGGCGGTAGACTATGATATCAATAATACCATCTATTCATTCATCCCTAATACTGCTGAGACTTCTTTCTTAGGACTGGTAGAAGGGCTGACGAACGAAATAGATGAGATTAAAAAGAAAAAAATAAGAGAAGCGGGTGAATCATTGACCGATGAGCAGCTTGACAAAATCATGGCACTCAAGCCAAGAGTCGAAAAGCTTGCCATTAAAGATGCTAAAATGAGGACCTTCATCGCTGATGGTAAGTCACGAGTACACATGGTGAATAGCGTATATGATGTGACATATGGCATCGTGAAAAACGGAGTAGATACGCTCGTTATTATAGATGACTCTATCGTCAGAGGGACTACCCTAAAAGAGAGCATCCTCACCAACTTAAACCGACTGAAACCTAAGCGCATCATAATTGTCTCATCAGCTCCACAGATCAGGTATCCTGATTGCTATGGCATAGACATGTCTAAGATGGGTAATTTTGCAGCATTTAAATCTCTTGTGCGATTACTTGAAAAAGATGGAAAAGAAAATCTCTTAGATGAATGTTATCGAAAATGCTTAGAGCAAAGTGAAAATGGATATCTAGATGAAAAAAATTATGTCAAAGATCTTTATGACGAATACACTCAAGAAGAAATCTCTGCAGAAATGGCGCTGATGCTAAAGCCTGAAATCGTCAATTGTCAAGTAGATATTATATATCAAACCATCGAAAATCTTCATATCGCTTGCCCTGAGAATAAAGGTGACTGGTATTTTTCTGGAGACTTCCCCACCCCAGGCGGAAGACGTATCGTGAATCAAGCCTTCATGAATTATATGGAGAAGAAAGATGTAAGAGCATATACTTAAGATAAATCTTAATAGACTCTATTATGCCAAGCATGTTAGACTGAAGCTTAATATGCTCTTGAATTATATCCACTTTTGGTCATAGGTATAAAGACAATAATCCTTACTTCTTCTCTGCCGACTTTAAAAAATGGACAAATGCTTGATACTTTGATTGATAAGGTCGTTGCGTTGAAAAAGGCTATAGTGAAATGCGATAAATTTATATAATGAAGCCGCTGCTACATCAGATGCGTTCTAAAGTTATCGGCCATTTCAATTGGGAAAGAATTGGCATAGAATAATTTAGTGTATTATTTATTATGAGTTATACTTTCAAATACAGGAGCATTCATTTTGCTGAGCGATAAATTAGCTACATTTTTACATGCAAATCTTAGAAATTAGACAGCGATAGCAGACATAGGTATGAAGGAATCCAATATCAATAAATATAAACCATTTCAACCTATCTCACTACCTGACAGGACATGGCCTGATCGCAGCTTAAGTCAAGCGCCCATATGGTGTAGCGTAGACTTGAGAGATGGAAATCAAGCTTTGCCTGTACCCATGAATATTGATCAAAAGGTCAAACTATTCAAACAGCTAGTCGATATTGGTTTTAAAGAAATTGAAGTAGGGTTTCCCTCTGCATCTGATACAGAATTCAATTTTCTGAGAAAACTCGTTGACAAGAAGCTTATTCCAGATGATGTCACGATACAAGTCTTAGTTCAAGCAAGAGAAACTTTGATCCGCAGAACTTTCGAGTCGCTGCAAGGGGTACCAAAAGCCATCATACATTTATATAATTCGACTTCTGTTTTACAGCGTCGGATTACTTTTGGTGATGCCACTAAAGAAAAAATTAAAGCCATCGCAGTAGACGGTACCAAGTTGATAAAATCACTCCTTCCTGAAATACCTGATACAAAAGTTTCATTTCAATATTCTCCTGAGAGCTTTTCTGATACCGAATCAGACTATGCTATAGAAGTCTGTGAAGCAGTCATGGATGTCTGGAAGCCCACCACAGAAGATAAAATCATTCTGAATCTACCATCCACTGTCGAATGGAATATGCCTAATACCTATGCAGATCAAATAGAATGGTTTTGTCGTCAGATCAAGAATCGTGATCATGTTATCATCAGTCTGCATACTCATAATGATCGTGGCACTGGCACAGCATCGACAGAGTTAGGTTTATTAGCTGGTGCAGATCGAGTAGAGGGAACCCTATTTGGTAATGGCGAGCGTACTGGTAATTTAGATCTCGTCATCGTGGCGCTGAATATGAATAGCCATGGTATCAAAACAGGCTTAGACTTTTCTCATCTAGATGATGTCCGCCGAGTCTACGAGGAGACCACCAGAATGCAAATTCACCCCCGTCAGCCATATGCGGGAGAGCTGGTCTTTACAGCATTCAGCGGTAGTCATCAAGATGCCATTAAGAAAGGTATGGATCGTCTTGATGAAAATAATGAGCTGTGGGCAGTCCCCTACCTAACCATAGATCCTAATGATATAGGCAGAAGCTATGAAGCGATCATCAGAATCAATAGCCAGAGTGGCAAGGGTGGTGTAGCTTACATTCTCAAAAGAGACTTCGCATACGATCTTCCTAAGAAAATGCATCCTGAAGTCGGGCTCTTTATCAATGGTAAGGCAGATGAATATGGCAGAGAACTATCATTCAATGAAATATTCGAAGAATTCAATAAAGAATTTGTCAATCGTAGAGACATCATCAACCTGAAAGAATACCGAATCAAAAGCTTAACACCTGAACTAGTGATTGCTAATATGGTACTGACTCGTGATGGCAAAGATATTGAAATAGAAGGCCAAGGGAATGGACCCATTAACTCTGTGGTATATGCCATGAAGCAGCTTGGTTGGAAAAATTTTAATTTGGAAGAATACAGGTCTCATTCTGTCGGCAACAGTTCTGCGTCTACATCAGTATCGTATATACAGATATCCTCTAAAGAAGACCCTTCCATCAGGCATTGGGGTTGTGGTGTACACACCAGCATCAGAAGGTCTGCTGTCAATGCCCTCATCTCCGCATACAATAGATCGCAAATGAAATAATGTTTCTTGTTAGTACATAACTTCTTTGTATTTGCTGATATTATTCTGCTTTCTGACTTGTTACTATTTCTTTTTTTCTTAGTCCTATATATCAATTTGTTATATATTATAATAATTTTTAATTTTATACCCTAAATACATATTTTCCATGGGTCGATTATTCTCTATACTACTATATGCTCTTGTTCTTATTGTACTCTTTAGCGTGATTTCTATAGGATGCAAAAAATGCAGCTCTACCAGTGCAGAGATGCTAGAAAATGCCAAGGATGGAGTAGAAAATGCTGCTGATTCTGCTGAGGATGCTATCTCAGATACTAATGATGAATTCTTTGGAGACGGAGATGAGGGTGACTATGACTCGGACGAGAGCGATAACCAAGAACTAGCTGATGAGTTATTTCAAGAAGCCGATGTGACATTTGAAGAGGAAGAGGAAGCCCCTCGCCGAGAAGAAAAAAGACAAACAAAGCCTCAGACCAGATACTCCAGCTCCTCAGGAAAGTACATGGTTATCGCAGGCAATTACCTCGTTCAGGACAATGCAAGCAATATGGTAAGGCGCCTGTCGAATAATGGATATTCTGGTGCAGAATCTGTCGTCTTCGATGATTCTAGGTATTATACTGTACTGGCCAGTCGAACTGACGATTATGATCAGGCATTATCATTATCGAGCCGATTAAAATCTGAAGGTATAGATAACTATGTCAAAACTCAAAAAGATTAATCATGTGTGGTAGGTCTACCCTCACCGTTCTAGAGAAAGAACTTGAAAAACGATTCAACGCCACTTTCTATTCTGATGATTTACTCCAATATAATCCACTACCTAACTATAATGTAGCTCCAACGCATATGCATCCTGTGATCACCAATCAGGACCAAGCTCATCTACAATATTTTCGCTGGGGCCTTATCCCCTCCTGGGCTAAGGACATTAAGATGGGTTATAAAATGATTAATGCTCGGATCGAAACAGTCCTCGAAAAACGAGCTTTTAAGTCAGCATTCAAGAGTCAGCGATGTCTGGTTCCTTATGACGGATTCTATGAATGGAAAAAAACGCCAAACGGAAAACAGCCATATCGGATCATCACGACTAATACGACCGTATTTTCAGTTGCTGGCCTATGGGCAAAGTGGACATCTCCCGACGGAGATCACATTCATTCATTCACTTTATTGACTCAAGGGCCTAATGATCTGATGAAGGACATACATGATAGGATGCCCGCTATCCTTACCCCCGAGCAAGAAGAACTGTGGCTCGATGATGATGTTCCACTAAAAGACCTTAAAGAAATGATTCAGCCATATCCTGATGAATGGATGTCAGCTTATCCCGTCAGTAAGCGCGTAGGTAATGTCAAAGAAAATGATGAAGGATTAATCAAAGAAATTCCAATCCAAACGACTCTTGATTTATAGGCAAAAATGACTTACGCTTTGATCTGTAGCAAAAAATTAGGTCCAAAGAATGTAGTTTTCGATGGACCTTATAACAAGTGATTGAGTAGTTAACAATTTAATTTCTTGTAGAACTTTAAATTACAAAACTATATAAAATATCAAAGCAATAGATATGCTTTTTTGCTAACATGTTGATAAAGTTTAACGCTTGTTAGCTGTTAGTGAGACATGCCTGCATTTCGCCCTCGCATCCAGAAATATAATATCGTAAACAAGACGATTAAAGTGGCAGGAAAAAACATAATCGTGCTAAGCGTCTCTTGACCTGTGAATAATTCTAATTGGTCACCTGATAGACCTGTCGCTTCTCCCGCTTTGCGATTAGAGTCAATCCATCCACCAATGATAGGCTGCATGAAATAAGATGATAACATACCGATACCACCAATGATAGACATCCCTAAAGCACCACTCTTCGGAATATAGTCTGCGACAAATCCTATCATATTAGGCCAGAAATAAGCTACTCCTAGTGCAAAGATTATCGCGACACCATAGACTGCAGGTCCAGTGATCTGAGTGAACAAGAATAAACCAATCGTAGCCAATACTGCTGATCCAAGAAGTACACCTGTTGTGTTAAATCGGTGGACCATCTCACCTCCAAAATATCTAGCCACTGCCATCGTCCCTGTGATTAGTGCAAGAACTAACATCGGTGCCGCTCCGCTACTTTTCAAGATAAGCTCAACCCACTGCGTAGGACCGAACTCTGACTGTGCTGTAAACCACATACACACCATAATGAATATAAATAATGGTGAAAACATTGCTTTAAAATTACCTGATATAGTACCTGCTTCGGCCACTTTAGCTTTTGGCCATGGTTCTCCCCAAAATAGGTAAGCATAAATAACTGTCGGTATCATAATCACCCATATCTGTGACTGCCAGCTCATGTTCTGCCCTGTCATAAAGTATGATACTAATGCACCGATTACGATTCCTCCAGGAAACCACATGTGAAATCGGTTCATCATTTTACTCATTTTATTACCCTCATATGCATCAGCAATCATAGGATTACAAGCTGCTTCTGTACAGCCGTTACCCAAGCCAATCAGGAATGTAGAAATCATAAGACCCATATAACTGCCTGCATAGATCGTCAATATGATACCTACTGCATGAGCAAAAAAGGCAAACTGCATAATGATCTTACCACCCACAGAATGATAGATCAGCCCTCCCACTATCATAGAAATAGGAAACCCAAAGAACCACATAGAATTAATATATCCCAATTGTTCTGCAGACAGGCTTAACTCTTCGCCAAGCTGAGGCAGTATCCCTGCTCTTATGCTGAATGATAGTGCTGTCGTGATTAATGCCAGACAACTTCCATAGAATAGGCGTTTATCATCAACATTGTTCTGAAAGTCGTTTCCGCTTACTGGGTTTTTCATGCGCTTGTTTTAGAAAGCCAGATCTTTACATACTAAGTACACTTAAATTTATCTCTTCATTTGCTGTCTACTTTATCAATCTCATTGTAAGAAAGGCCCTGCCTATGGTGGCAGGTTAGATATGCCTGCGTTTCTTGTATTGATCTTAATTAAAATATACTAACAAATAAACAGGTACACTTCAAGTACGTTTGGTATAATTCTGGCCATAGATCGTTTTTCAATATTGTTTATGCTGTTAAAATATTGAAATATTTCTGTATAAGAAATATATAAGGTAGAAAGATTTAGGCGTCTTCGCTTGCTTTCATTTTTTCAGCATTCTCTGCGACCTGAAGCGCCTCTATAATTCCACCGATATCTCCATCTATAATCTTGTCTAAGTTATATAGTGTGAGATTGATCCTGTGATCTGTGACTCGATTCTGAGGATAGTTATATGTGCGTATCTTATCTGATCGGTCGCCGCTACCGACTAATGATTTCCGTTGTTGTTTTTGTTCTTGGTATACTTTTTCCTTTTGCGATTCTTGCACCTTCTGGAAGAGTCGGTTCATCGCTATTTCTCGATTCTTATGTTGTGATCTAGAGTCTGTACTTTCAGCTACGATACCCGTAGGTAGATGAGTGAATCGGACGCCTGACTCGGTTTTATTGACATGCTGACCTCCTGCCCCACTCGCTCGAAATGTATCTGTCCGAAGATCATCTTTTTTGATATTAATTTCTTCCGCCTCAAACTTCGGTATCACGGCTACCGTCGCTGCTGATGTATGGACTCTGCCCTGGGATTCTGTCTTCGGCACTCTCTGTACTCTATGGGCACCGGACTCAAACTTCAGCATCCCAAACACGTCATCTCCAGTGACTTCTAGCACTAGCTTGTTAAAGCCTCCTGATGATCCTTCATTCGCATCTAAAGTCTCTATTTTCCATTTTTGCGATTCGAAGTACTTGGTGTACATCCTATAGAGATCGCCAACAAATATGCTGGCCTCATCGCCGCCAGTACCTGATCGGATCTCAAAAACAACATCCTTAGAGTCCTCTGGATCTTTTGGAATCAGCAAAACTTTGATTCGTTCTTCTTGCTCTTCTTGCTTAGGCTTAAGTTCTTCTATCTCGGCTTTCGCCATATCCCTCATTTCTAAGTCTTCGTCTTTTGACATTTCTTCCGCCGATGAGATATTATCGAGTGTCGACTTATACTCCTTATAGATTTCTACTATCTCTGTTAATGATTTATATTCTTTATTGATCTTAGTGAATTGCTTCATGTCCGTCGCTACCTCTGGATCGGATAGTTTCTCTTGTAAATCAAGAAAATGAGCATATATGGATTCTAATTTCTGTAATAGCATGTCTTGTCTATTTCTACTTCTTAGGTTACGGTTGTTATACTATATAATCTCTACTCACTAGATAATTATCACTTGGTCAGTTAAGCTGATTTTTTCTGTTTCGCTTGCTCGATACTTGCTTTCAGTGCTTCCATAATATCTACGACAGGCTTCTCGTCCTCTGAGTCTATGACGCTGACTATTTGCTTACCATCCACCTTCTGCTGCACCAGGTCCATTAGCGCTGCATGATATCTATCGCCAAAATCGACTTCATCAAAAGTCGTACTTAATGAATCTACGAGCGTATTTGCTAGTGCCAGCTGTTTTTCATCTATTTCTACTGGCTCCAAGTCTGGAATACCATCCATATTCCTTATTTCTCTTGGGTATCTTAACTTATACATAATGATGCCTTGCTCTTCTGCTGTGATGAGCACCACATCTTCTTTATCCCTCAATACGATTCTGCCTATGCCTGCCTTCTTAGTAGAGCGCAGCACTTCTGAAAATAAGGAAAAAGTTTTCTTTGCTATATCACCATTAGGGCCGATATAATAGACTGCTTCAAAACGCGAAGGATGTACTTCTGCTAAATCTACGAATGCTTCAATTTCTATAGCTCTCGTGCTTTTTAGTTTAATCGAATCAAGTTCTTCTTTTTGAAATATGACATATTGATCTGGCTCATACTCGTACCCTTTCACTATATCATCTTTAGATACTTTTTCATTGCAAATCTTACAGGTCTTATTATAGCCTATTCTTCCATTATCATCCTTATGCAGCTGATTGAATCTAATTTCATGCTTGGTCTCTACAGCATTAAATACCTGAATCGGTATCGTCACTAAAGAGAATCTGATATGACCTTTCCATACTGATCTCATAATCCTAATATTTTGAAATTTAGATGTTAAAGATATTGATAAGTCCTGATATCTATGTTTTTAAGACCTTATCCATGAATTCTCCATAAGCAGCGTTGAATTCTTGTGGCTTCTCCATCATTGCAGCATGTCCACATTCATTGATAAATACCAGAGATGAATCTGGTAATAACTCATCAAATTTTTCTGCTACAAAAGGTGGCGTGATTTCATCTTGTTTGCCCCACACTAAGAGTGTCGGTACTTTTATAGCGTGTAGCTTATCTGCTAAGTTATGCCTGATCGCAGATTTTGCCGTGATGACTATTCTGATCACTTTTGCTCTATCATTGACGATGCTGAAGACTTCATCCACCATTTCCTTTTTCGCCATTGCCGGATCATAGAAGGTAGACTGTACTTTTGTCTTTACGTAATTGTAGTCTTCTCTTCTTGGCCATGTACTCCCCATCGGATTTTCAAATAAACCAGAACTACCTGTCAAAACAAGTGAGCTGATGAGTTGCGGTTTATCAAGAGCGAATATCTGAGCAAGATGCCCGCCTAGTGAATTACCTAGTATGTGAAGTTGTCTCAGGCTCTTAAATGCTACAAAGGAATTAATGTATTTTAGTAAACCATCTAAGCCAACCTCATCTTTAGGTGCTGAAAGTATAGGCAGCAAAGGCACGATTATATTGAATCGCTTTCCAAAGTCTTTTAACAATCCATTGAAATTACTAAGCGAGCCAAACAATCCATGTAAGAGCATAACATTAACCTCTCCTCCTTTAGTCTCTATATACTCAAACTGATCTTCCTTCTGAATCTCGTATTTCATGTGTTTAAAAATTTGTAACAATATGATTTTCGCTAAATAGATGTTAATCATACCCTTAAGTGTATTAATTATCTACATCATAGACCTTTCATATGTTTAAATATTTCCAACGGATGACTCTTAACGAAATAGATATTATACTAGCCCTAAAGTGTATTAATTATCTACATCATAGACTTATCATACCGTACTGTAAAGTTATCCTTTTTAGTCAGTTTTATATAGTTTGGTTCAGACTAGACTTTTGACAAAAATGTGTAATGCTAGTCAAGTAACGATTTCTTCTTTTCGATGCATAGTTATAAAAGCATTATACGTAATACGGACCTTTATATTTCTATACTTTATAACACTAACAGTGAGATATAAACAATTTTAAAAATAGTCTTGATAACTGACTTAAATCATTGTATATGCTGGTGTTATAAATTCATATGGCGTTTATATCATGTGGATAAGCCTTAAATAAGCTGTGTACTATATGTTTATTAACCTTTGTAAGTAGATAGTAGTAACCAAGCCTGTACTCCAAAAAATAATGTTGCAAATAACAAATGAACGGGCTGCATCAACGCAGGCACTGCATAATAAGCCATTACAATTCCAGAGACGACCTCTACGATAAGTAGCGTGGAAAGCAAATAGCCCCATCTGCGCCACTTAATCATCTTTTGGAGCTTGAAAATGATATAGGCATTGATAAGAATAAGAACGATAGCAAAGCTGCGATGGATCTCAAAGATTGCAGACAGTGATTCTATCCACATGGGTCTGATGGCATCACTATGAGCTAATACATCTATTTCCTGGCGTACTTGAGTTCCTAAATAGACTTGTATTAGGGATAAAGTGATGGCTGTGAGTAATACCAGTCGTAATTTATGGTCGAGATACTTGGGAATTGGATTTGTCTTTTTAATGAGAACAAGCAATAAGAAAATAATGATGAAGGCAAACAACATATGGAAAGTAATGGTCCAAGGTGTCAGATTAGTCGCAACGACGATGGAACCAAACCAGCCTTGTATACTGGTAAGAACTAAGACTAAAAAACTTAGGAGAGGTATAGATTTTCTCTTTCTAAATAGCCATATGGACAGGACCAATCCTATGATCATAAAGTTACCTGCCATAAATCCAAGCAAACGATTGACGTATTCTATCCAAGTCTTCCGAGCGGAAAATGGCTCTTCCTGAAGTAATCTCGGATCATTCATGAGTGCTTCTGCAGTATCTTCAAGTCCTATGCGATTAAGAAATCCATAATACTTATCCAGCTTCTTCTTCCTCTTATTGAGAAAGGTATCTCTGTAATCTGCCGGTAGTTGATCTATGTGCGTCGGTGGTATCCAACTACCGAAACATCTTGGCCAATCTGGACAACCCATACCTGACCCTGACATCCTCACAATCGAGCCTGCCAGTATCACTAAATAAATAGCGATAAGTGTGACGATCGTTAATTTATAAAATAGCTTTTTCATATCTCTTTATTTTATTGTCCAAAGGGTTTATAACCTTTAGTCTCAAAAATTTTTATCATCTATTTGGGTGTTTTAATTATCTATCGGATAAACGCTTATTTCAAAGTAATAACGGTTACTATTATTATCACCAAATTTAATTCACACTGTAGTGTAATCCCTAGTTTTTATAATTTAAAGTCAAAAGGCTTATTATTATTACTTGTGTTAATTGGTGGAGAATTTATTTGATTTCTCCTACATAATTCTGTTACTAATATTTTATAACAACATATATAGTGATTGGTTAGTAGAGTATCTTACTTATTGTTGGATTACTAACAAGGTTTCTAACCTGTTAGTAACTGTGATGGTGAAAGATTATATTTTATACCTATTGTATAAACTGTTTAGATAGACCCTCGATTTTGTTTACAGTTATATTGCTCTTTATAGTATATATAAATATACAAGTATTGAATGTATAGTCTCGTCATTACCAACAGTTTATAATCAATTTTATATTTTCTAAGCTATTGATTGTCAATTATTTATAAATTATAGTTAATTTTAATGTGTATAACCGATTTATTCCCATGATTAGCAGATATTCCCTTACTCTTACCCAGGATAAGTTTATCAAGTCCTACCCCAATGTAGACAAGCAATATGCCTACAATAAATCCTATAATATCAGTCCTTTACAAAAGAGCTGTATCATTTATAAAAATGAACAGTACGAAATGTGCCAAGCTGTATGGGGACTACTACCCCACTTTGCAAAGGATAGAAACAATAACGGTAATCTGTTTAACGCCGCTACTGTTGGCATTTGCAGTAAACCCTCTTACAGGATACCAATAAGGCAGTCAAGATGTATTATACCTGCGGATAGTTATTATATATATCATAAGTCATATTGGTATAGAGTCATGAAGCGAGATAGAAGTCCCATTCAGATAGCAGGTATGTATGATATAGTGACATTAGATCAGTCGTATTATATTTCTTTTTCGATGATTACAGTTGGCCCCAATAGAGATCTCAATGGATTACAGCAGTGTATGCCTGCTGTTATAAAGGATGAATTAATAGACTCATGGTTAGAGAAAACCACTCCATTACCTCAAGTAGTAGATATGCTAAATGTATCAGAGAATTACCAGTGGATCTATTACCGTGTTTCAGATAGGCTATCAGATGAGAACTATAACACGCCTGACTTACATGAGGAAGTAAGAGCGGAGAGAACATTGTTTGATTTAGTATGAGGGCGTTAATTCAGAGAGTTGAAAAATGTAGTGTCACCATAGATCAATCAGTACACTCATCAATCGGTCATGGATTACTTATCTTATTGGGTGTAGAAGATGCTGATAAAGAAGAGGATATTCAGTGGTTAGCACGAAAAATCATTAATATGAGGATATTCAATGATGCGGATGGGGTTATGAATAAAAGTGTCACAGATATATCAGGAGAACTTATGGTTGTAAGTCAGTTCACACTACATGCGAGTATTAAGAAGGGTAACCGTCCTTCTTATCTAAAAGCCTCTAAAGGACCCGATGCTATTCCATTATATGAAAGGTTTATTTCTGTGCTATCAGAGTCAGGACTTACAATCAAGTCAGGAAGTTTTGGTGCTGACATGAAAGTTCAGCTGCTTAATGACGGTCCTGTTACCATATGGATAGATACTAAAAATAAGGAGTAATGATAATCAGTGAATATCAAAAGCAAGTTGATAGGTGGATAAAAGAATTTGGTGTGAGGTATTTTGATGAGAAAACCAATATGATTTTACTAGTAGAAGAAGTGGGGGAATTAGCAAGACTTGTCGCAAGAGTATATGGTGAACAATCGTTTAAAAAAGAACAAAGTAATAAGGATATAAAAGGATTACTGGCTGATGAAATAGGTGATGTATTATTTGTATTGACATGCTTATCTAATCAAATGGATATTGACTTAGAAAAAGTAATAAAAGACAATTTCAAAAAGAAGACAATCAGAGATAAGGACAGACATAGAAATAACGAAAAACTGTCATAACATATATTCTATGATTCTTTTGCTGGCTATAAATTCAGTTAAACTCGATAGGCCAAGGCCGTCTACAGCGGCCTGTATCAAATTTCGCTCATTTAAGTGGTCACCTCCATAATGAATGCCACTCGTTAGTAGGGCTTCTAAAGGAGTAAGGCCGATTAGCTCAGATCCATTCACCTCTGTACCATATTCTTTAGCCATGGTAGCGCAAGCATCATATACATCGTGAAATGATGTATGATGATAATCTGTTAAGTTAGTAGATACTTGAGCACAGCTATATTCTTTCATGTACCACCCAATAGCTTTTACTGTAGGAAATAGACCCTTTGTGTGCCCCCCATTTATTGTAGTATATCCAGATCCCCTGATTCGCTTAGCTATTTTTTTTGCTATGCCTGGGTCTTTCGTTTTTAAATTAATGTTATAAGCTAACAGGAAGGATCTAACACCCATGACGGTGGCACCAGATTTACTAATGTCATATTGGAAGCCTAAGTCAGGTGTACTTGATCCAGATGCAACACGAGTAATGAGTCCTTCATAATCACCTTTTCTGATATCTGATAAGTTCTGATGACGAGGTACGATGGAGGAATCCTCATATAAATAGATGGGTAGTTTATAAGTGTTGCTGATTAGTGTTGCTATTTCGTAAGTCCAGCTGATGAGATCTTCTTTAGAAATACCGGCAACAGGAATAAAAGGACACACGTCTATTGCGCCTATTCGAGGATGTTCACCACGATGGGTGGTCATGTCAATGAGATCAAGAGCTTTTTGAAACATTGAAAGAACACTCATCCTCATATGTACGCGATCTGCAACAAATGTGAACACTGTTCTGTTAGCATCATAGCCAGAGTCTATATGAAGGAGAGTCGTACCAGGCACACATGTGATTGCCTGAGAAATTTGACTGATTTTTGCTTGGTCTCTTCCTTCACTTATATTGACTACACACTCTATAATTTCTGTCATATGCTTGCTTGATGACACTAGATTAATAAAGTTTTTTATAATTTAATGTAATGCTATATTCTCAACTTAGATTTATCATCTTATTAATAACCCTTAGTGGGTTTATGTCTTCCTTCGCTCAGCAAGTATCAGTATCTAAAGAAATTAACATTAGAGCCGACTATGCGTACGAGATATTAGGTCACGTAGAAGATAATATATTGCTCTATCGGGATAAAGGGTTTGATAAGATGATATCAGCTTTTGATAATGATCTACAATTTAAGTGGGAGAACAAACTTTTATTCGAGCATAAAAAAGTTAAAGTCATTGGTCTGACATCACGGGACTCGCTGTTCTCTGTATTTTATGCAATGAAAAAAGATGGAGTAGAATATCTGCGTGTGGGGAATTATGATGGGAGCGCAAGAATAAGAGATAGTATAACTATAGTTCAGCAAGAGAAAGATTTAGTGGGTCAGCGGTATGAGATTATTAATTCAGAAGATAAGAAGAAGACATTACTCTACTTTACAGACTACAATGATCGGTTTAAGGTAATAGTGTATGATCATCTGAATGATACATTAGACTGGGAGGAAGATTTTTATTTCGAGGGTATAGATGTGAATGATGACATAACAGATGTTCAATTTACTAATAATGGTGACGTTGTGCTACTCATTGAAAAAAAGAACAATGCGGACAAGAAAAATGAAGGTGTGCTTGAGTTTATAGTCTTTGGTAAGAATAATAGATCAGGTAAAATAGGTCAGGTATTTTATAAAGATAAACATATTCAGAGCCTTCGCATGTCTATAGATGAAAAGAATAGTCGTATAGGTCTGGTGGGCCTTTATAATGAGAAAAAGGCAAAATGGTCAGAGGGATATTTTTATCAATTCATTGATTGGTCTGAAATAAGCAAGCAGTATAATTTTATTTATCAGCCATTTAAGCCAGAACTTATAGTAGACGTGTATGGGCCAAATGCAAAGAAGAAAAAGGGCTTGAATTTCTTTTTGATAAATGATATTTTCTGGAGAAATGATGGGGGAGCTATCATAATCATGGAGATGCAGCGACAATTCTCGAGACGTAATAATTATGACATCATAGGCAGGTCATCTGCTGATTATTATTCAGCTAGAGGTTGGGTAGATTATTTCAGTGAGGATATGGTGATAACAGCATTACATCCGGATGGTAGTGAGCATTGGACAGAAGTGCTATTCAAGAAGCAGTTTTCTCAAGATGATGGTGGTATATACGCATCATATTATCCTTTTATTACTCCGTCAAGACTCAGGTTGATTTATAACGATGAAATTAGGAATGAGAATACTGTAAGTGAGTACGTTCTAAATGGTGTAGGTGAGCATAAAAGAGAAAGCTTATTTAGTACTCGATACCAAAATATAAAGTTGAGGCTAATGGATGCTCTTCAAATATCTGATAATGAAGTTCTTATACCATCACAAAAGAACTATAATCTCTCATTGGTTAAAATAGCATATAACTAAACACTTAAATATTTAGAATTAATTAAAAGGTTGGCACCTATTATAAGAATTCGTATGTGTTAAATAATTGTTGACTTGTCAAAGAGTAGCTATAAAAATGCTTACTTTGCCCTTAGTGTATATGAATCTTGATAAATGACTAAGCTCAAACCAATGTACGAGGAGCTTTTACTTCAGTTCGAAGAGACGATAAGAAAGCAAAAAGCTTACTTCAATAGTTCTTGTGCTAATTTAGGTTTGACCATCTCATATGATCAATGGCTTGTACTTGAGCAGGTCATGAATAAGCAAGGAATCAAGCAAAATATCATAGCACGTAAGATAGGAAAGGAACCTGCATCAGTATCCAGAATACTAAATTTTTTAGAGCGCAAAGAACTGATCATTAAGGTTAACAACGAAAAGAACAGAAGGGCCAATAAAATATACCTAACTCATTCAGGTTACGACATGTGTGAGAAAGTGATGGCTGTCTACTCTGATTGCATGAATAAGCAGTTTAAAGGCATCTATGAAAGGGAGGTTAGTCTAATACGAGGCATACTTGATCGTGTTAACCAGAATGACCTGAGTTAAATTGTTGACCCCTCTTTGTATTGCCTATTTACATACATATAGAATAAAGAGGTATGGCGATGTTCTCAATGAAGATATTCATTCTAACCTTTCATTAAGAATATATGTAGGATAGCTATTTAATATATTTCTTTATAACTGTTGTAATCTGATAGAGTTCGATTGAGACTCTAAATTAGTGAAACAGCACTTTCATAATTGAGATCTATGGTATTTATTAATAACATATTCAGGCAAGAGAAATAAGCCTCAGTGATCGTCCATATGCTATAAACATATTTATTAATAAGACTGGTGTTGTTCCACGTGGAACATTGCGAACAGGAGTTGTTTTCTATACGATATGTTAGTTGTGGTTTGGTGTGAGAAAGTAAATGATATCGACGATAGGATAAAAGTAGAGTATTGATACTTATACATAGGGCAGAGAGACTTCTACTCTAAAAAGTATAATAACCTAAGGCTTAATTTATAGTGTCCCCATTTTATTGTTAGTTAATAGTCACAGCGTAAGAAATTGTGTTTTTGATATAGTTGTAAGCTCTACCTTAGTTTTCTATGAGAGAATATGAATCTCAGTAAATACAAAAGCCATGGAAGTTACGAATCAACTTCTCTGCGTCGAATCTACCCTACCGTTGTAGGGGTTAATTTATTTAGATAATAAGTAGGTGTCACATTTTTATCACGACGCCTTTTCATTTTGTGGAACAGGCTCTTTCCTGCAGAGGACTCTAATTAAGAGATCATGTATCTGTGATATATACCTTCACATCTTTACTTAGTATGAATCATTATTTCTTATAAATCCACATTCATTACTCTACAGAATAAATACTAAAATATATATTAGAGTAACTAATGTT
>ENA-ORXT01001617-ORXT01001617.1-marine-metagenome-genome-assembly--contig:-NODE-1617-length-29480-cov-13.763085_pt1 | contig 29480 bp, 39 predicted proteins | sample MGYA00237868_ERZ511482 | MGnify/ENA metagenome assembly ERZ511482 | reverse complement strand
CCCCCCGCGCCGTCCCCAACCCACCGCGCAGGCAACGCCGCCGGCAGCTGGGTGTGCGGAGTGGTACCCTCCCCGCGCCCACCGCCTGTCGCGTCAGCGGTGATGAGGCGGCGCATCGGGGTGTTGAATGGGCGGCACCAGTGGGCACCCGTGCGCGGCGGCACGGGGGTTTGCCACCACGTGCCGCCCCGGCGGACGGAGCAACCGGGAGATGGAAGTCGAGGGACTTACCGTCTGTCTCGCTCGGTGGCCATGCATCCACATAGCCACAACGGACCGACTGTCTCGCTGTCAGGGGTAGGACGGACCTGTAGTGGAGAATGGGGGGACCGCACCGCTGGGGGTGGGGGGGCAGGCGTGACGGAGCACGCGCGTACGCGCGCTGAGGGGAGATTGCTTGTAGGACCCTCTGTAGGACGAAAGGGGTGACTGTAGTACCGCGGGTACCGCCCAGCCGACTATATAGATGAGGGTGGCGGGGGCAACCCGTCGCACGAAGAAGAGGACAAGCTTTCTAGGACGCCCTCGCTTTGCCGACGAGGGGACCGGGTGCGCGGCGAGCTCACCTGGTGGGGACTTTGCAACACGGAGTGCCCCTACCAAGGGGCAGCCGATCGCACACGGCGGCTTGGCAGCCACGGCCGTGGCGGCGGCGGCAGCGACGGCGGCGGCAGCGCCGCAGGGACTCGACCTATCCGCCTGTGTTCACATCGGCACAGCCGCGTCGCTGCCTCGTATCCGTGGCAGCGGGCGCGACACCGGCGCCTCGACCGTGGCAGCCGAGGCAGCGGCGGCGCCGCTCAAAGCCGCCACACCCTTCTCCGCCAGCCGCCCGTCACAGACGGGCAGGGCGGCCGCGGCCGCGGCCGCCGCCTCGCGCCGCACGAGGGGCCCACCCAACTCCCCTTCGGAGCGCCAAGTCCAGGGCTGTCACGGCCTCACCGCGCCCCCTTGCGGCGTGCCGCCACCACGACGGCGGGCGCCACGTCCGCTCCGCTGGCCGGCCCCGCGGCGAACCCAGCGGTGGCGGCAAGCGCGGCAGCGGCGGGGGCGGCCGAAGCCACCACGCGGCACCGCTGTTGTCGGGCTGCCGCAGCGGGCGCGAGGGGGAAGCGGCAGACGCAGCAGTGTGAGGGCGACGTCTTCAGCAGGGCACGAGGACGTGGCGGGGGGAAGTGGCATGGAAGCACAGCGCAACCGGTGCGGGGCGCGCTCTCAAACAACCCACGTGTGACCTCCTGCGAGGCCAAGCGCCCAGACCCCGACCCCGCCTCACCTGGACGTTTCCAGGGACGATGGACATGCATGCGCGGGTACACCCCCTTACACGGCGGTCGGACGCGTGCCATCACGTGGCAGTCGTCAGTAGACGAAAAAAACTGAGGCCAGCGCGCGCACCACATGTGGCTCCATGAGGGAGTAAGCTGACCTCTGTTTCTTTCCCATGTATGCATACGGCACCCAGGGGTGCGGAACAGTCGGCCGTCGCCAACGTAAGGGCCGGAAGAAAAAGACGACGAAAAAACAAGTAGCTGCGGCCGATACGAGGCACCCACACGAAGACGAGGGTCTGACCCGACTGGCAGCGGTCGAGCAATGACTTGCCTGCCAGTGAAGGCTGACCCCGTGGCGTACAGTACGACCAGCAATGAAGAGAGCTGGGCACAGTCTCATGTTTTTGGGACATGAACTTTCGGACGTCCAATAGGAGAGCTCCTTTCATCTATCGACTCAGGACGCTCCTAAGTCTTTGACTCAGAAATGGTCCTGTCGACCAGCAATTTACCAGTAAACTTCGTCCAGGCGGACGACTATCTACAACAACTTTATGTGCACTTGTTTTGCGCACTTGTTTCGCGAGAGCGGCTGGGCGCTTGGCCGCCGTGGTCGTAGCCGCCGCGACGCGGCCCCTTCGTACACTCCCAGCAGCGCAGTGGGGCTTAAACCGTGTACCTTACGGATCTGCTGATTCCGTGTTACAGGCTGTTGCAGGATCTCCACAGTCTGCCAAATGGCTGCTGGTCGGGCCATTTTGTGCTGGCAGCCTGCTGGTCTGCAAGCTTCTGGCAGATTAGCATGCAGAATTTCTGAAGGAACTCCGCTCATGCACTGTGTTTTCACACGGTCTCTGCAACATACGTTCAGTTTACCTGCTCACATCTCTGCTGGGAAGGTGCAGAAATCGTGCTTTTGTCGTCATCTGCGGCAGAACATGTGTGCGAAAGTGGGCAGAGACCGTGCTGGGCCGGTGCTTAGCCAGATTCCAGGAGGGCGAAATGCATCGACTTGCTCTCTCGTTGATCGCTCGTGGTCGCTATGATGACGCTCGGACAATAACATGCCTTGCTCCTAGGTTCCACCGTCCCGGGCCAACCTCGAAGCCGGACGCTGTCATGGGCGCCGCCATCGCCGTTACCGTCACACCTCGGGCGGCTCTGTCTGCGCCGGAACTACCACGGCCGCCGCCGGGCGGCTGCGATAGTGGCGGGGGTCGGGGCAGCCCGCTCATCGGGGTGACGGTCTCGTCGTCTGGGACCGCGCCGATGGGGGGCGCGGCCAAGAGCGCCGCACCGCCGCCGGTGCTGCGTGGCCGCAAGGACGCCGATATGCGGGAGGGCTGGGTGGGGCGGCGGCGGTGACGGCGCCGCTGCCACGCGTTCTGCAACTGGCGGGCGGCCAAACCGGCGGCTGCCGAGGTCGTGCACCCGACATCGCCACCGCCGCCTCCACGGCCCACGTCGCCCCCAGTGTCGTCGCCGACTGTCCGCCGCGAGCCGCACCGGGACGCAGCCGCCACCTTTTCCGCGCCGCCGCGCCAGGTCTCGTCGCCGCCGTCCCCCTTTGTTGTGGGCGTCAAGAAGCCACCCCAGGAGTCGCCGGTCGTGACGCGAGCACCCAAGAGCCTGGCATTGACGCTCGTTACCCCCTACTCTCTTTCCGCCGACGGGCGGGTGCCCAAGTGTCGAGTGAACAGCCCACACGGCAGCACCGCGGAGGATGGCCAACTGTCACCTTGCTGCCGGGCGGGCTTGGGTGGAGACCCGCACTCTATTCCCCAATCATGTTGGAAGGCTGAGGGGGGGCACGAGACGCCCGCCCTCAGGCGCCGCCGGCGAAAAACCGCAAGCACGGCAAAGCGGCAGTGCCTGTGGTTGCGGTGCGCGCAGTCTCGGCGGCAGCCAGGACGGGCGGGCCACGCGGCGCGACGGTAGGGTCTTCGGTGACCACGTGGGGAGCGGGCACGCACGATCCTGTGGAAGTCGGGTGAGTTGAAGAGACAGCGCGGGTGTCCGTCGACGTTCGACCATCAGTCACGACAGACGGCGTGACGCTCCATCCAGATGGAAATAACGAGGGCGTGCTGCATTCTGTTCTCCATCTGGAAGCCAGACTTGTATGGAAATACACATAGATGCAACTAGGCACGTCTCCGTTTACACAATCACGCAACAGACAAGCACACACAGTGCACTAAGCTCCAAACAGACAACCAGCGTGCGTTGGTCACCCGCGCACAACCTTTTTAGGCTGCTCAACAACAATAGGATGCGCGGGATACAGAGCAATCAAGAAGTCCTGGTGCTGGCCTTTCCGTTCGCCGGCGGGCGTCAGGTCCAGCTCCTTGTCACAAGAAAAGATGACCTCCACCGTCGTCGGGGGCGGGGGAGACGTCTTCACTGTTGTCATCATTAGGGTATCGTTTGGTCCCAACTTGAGGTCGTCGTTGGTCAGACCCATCACAGACATTATGGCACTATGAATGTCAGCCCCAATGGCATAGGCCTTGTTTAGAGGTGGCGGGGGGAAGACGAGAGATACCTCAGGGGATGATGCAAGCGGCTGCGTAGGCGTCGAGGCAATGTCGGCGACCGTCGCAGCCGCAGCGCCAGGAGACGCGGCCGTCGAGCCCGTAAGGTCGGGCGGCGGGTCCTCTTCCATGGTCGCATTGTCCGAGGCCATCGGAGGTGCCCCGACAGCAGTTGGCGGGGAAGCAGCCGGAACGACAGGCGCAATACCACCAGTGGAACTCGGCGCCGTAGCGCCAGCGGTCGGCATCGGTGGGTAGTCCTCGGTTCCGGCCGGTGGAGCCCCGGGGGAGGCGGCCGGCACGGTGGCGGCGGCGGGCGCGGGGGGGGCGTCCGCAGATCGTGGCCGTCGGGAACCACTATCGGGCAACAGCCGGACGACCGGGGCGACTTGCGATGGAGCTCTGGTTGCGACCAGCGGCCACGAGCCTGCAACAGGCAGAGCCGGGAAGGCATTCGGCGCGAGGGAATCAACGCCTTGACCGCCCGGGGACAGTTGGAAGGTGGTAGCGTAGGTGCCGCCCGCACCGGTATTGGTGATGATCTTCTTTGTAGAGATCACCCATCCTGGCGGTGGCCCCGAGTCATTGAGGGAAAAGGGAAACTGCACCACGACCGCCACGCCCCCGGCCATCCAGACCTCGTGCGGGGGTACCGCGCGCACTGTATAGTACGGCTCCATGGTGTCCGCCTCAGCGTTCACGTCCAGGATGGCTTCTGCCGCGGCAGCTTGCATGTCGGCTAGCATTTGCTGCACGACAGGAGTATTCACACCACGCACTGACTTGGTGGTAGCCCCCCGGAGAGGATCGCCCGACTCCTTGGCGCCACCGCCTTTGCCGCGCTTCTTCTTCTTCGGCGCCACCGGTGGAAGCGCAGCAGCAGAGCGTGCAGAAGCCGCCGCTGGAACTCTCCGCGCCGCTCCGTTTGGCTTGGCAGGCCCGGCGAGCAACGGCTTCCGCAGCGCTTTCAGCAGCGCCGTCGACGCCGGGTCCGGGTCAGTGGACTTCGCCCAGATGAACTGGAGCCCATTCACCGTAGGCGCCACGGAGAGAGTGGAAATGTCCAAGACCACGTCCTCCTCCTCTGGGTCCTCAGCCGCGACAAGGATGGCGCACGAGGCCGGAACCTGAACTCCAGAGTTCATCACCAGCTCGGAGACATGCTTGCCAATGTCGGCTGCCTCTTCCGCTGTGACACCCGTGGGGAACGCCGTCTCGGACATAGGGGACTTCAGCGACATCTTGACGCGCAGCAGGAAGTTGCGGCAGACGTAGTTAAACTTATACGCCGCGTCCGGGTTGGTCAGCTCCTTGACGGACTCGGCGATCAGGTGGCGAGGCTGGTTCATCACGTGCTTCGATGCCTATGTTGGAAAAACAAGCAACAAAGGAAGAAGGATCAAACTGCAAGGCGTACGCAAGACTGCAAGTCAGAATACGAACAGAGGACAGGAACAGAGGCGCGACCATGACTTCTGCGGCCATGGAACCATTCACGACGCCGCGGGACGACGCTGCGGTAGCACAACCGCGAAAACATCACAGCAAGTACACCGAATGCTGCAGCGCACGCAATACAACCGCACCAGCTGGTGCAGTGCTCCACACCACGGAGATACACAATGCTAACAAGAAACGTACCACAACACGGTCTTTGATGTCAATGCAAGCGGGGTCGACCTTCAAGGCGGTCGCGAAGATCTTGGCATACTCCTTCTCGTCCGGCGTCTCGAAGAGCTTCTGCAGGTACTGGGCCAGGCACCCCGTGTCCGCGGTCGAGTGCACTCGGACGATGTTGCGCAGGTGCATGACGGTGTGGAGGATGAATGAGACCGGCACGAAGTTGCCACCGCCGATGTTCTTTGGCGTTACTTCAACAAAAAGGCGCATCACAGCGGAGAAGGTCTTTTCCGGCTCCATTGTAGGGGGTACGCCGATAACACGCACAAGACGCGAGGCGGGTAGAAGGAGGGCAGCCAAGTCACAACGCAGCTCTGTCCCGATGAGGTGATGGCGGGAAGCGTCACCCTCTCCCCCCCTGCACTTAATGCTCTCCAAGCCCGAGGCCACCCAGCTCACGGCTCTTCAGGTCGATGCTGCCTCCTATCATCCCAGAATGGACGCATCAACATACTATTGAACGCAAAGCAGCCGTCGTGGTCACAGAAGGCGGTCTCAGCCCCGACCAGCGGCCAATGGGTCAGGCCCGGCTGCAGCCGGGCTCCGACAAGCAGGGCCGCTGGCGGACCGAGTCACGCCTACAGCTGTCGTCGTGGCCATGACGTGGAGTGACGCCGAGGCCCCAAAGCGCAAGCAGCTACAGCTGCAGCTGCATCCGTCGCACGCATCGGCTTGCAGCTGCAGCTGCAGCTGCAGGAAGCTGCTGGCGCGGTCATCCGCAGCTGCCGCTGACTGCTGCAGCCCCGACGACGCGTGCCTCGGCAATGACTGAGCAGTTGCTGCAGAGGCGCTGTCCGTTGTCGACAGGACGCGACACTCAGCTGCAGTGGCAGAGCAGCGGTCGAGATTGCAGGCCCCAGCAGCTGCAGCGAGAATCTACTCGAATCCAGCGTTCGAATTTTCTCCCTCGAGCAATTGTCGGACTTCTGTCCCAGACACTCGCAGTGGTCCACCAGTGGGGTCACTGACGGGTGCTGGCGTAAATTGGACGCCAGAGATAGTAATTCGTTCCGTACTTGTCATCTGCGGGCCACCTGTGTGCATCTGATTGACGGTCACACGTCATTCACACAAGGAAGCGCGGGACGCCGCCGTCGCCATCGCCTACGAGCCCTCTGGCCGCCCCTTTCCAAAAGTCATAGCCGCTACAGAGCTCCAGCTGCATCTTCGATGAGGCCGAACCCCTCGTATGACCTCAGTCGGCGGGTGCTGACGTGGCAGTGATTGATATCGGGCAGCAGCCGGTCGCGGTACCGGTCCTCGAGGCAGTCGCGGTAGCCGAGGCTAGGCTGCGGCCACGGCCGCGGCCGTGGTCATGACAGTGACGGGCGCCGTGGCAGAGAGTGCTGCCGAGGCAGTGCCCGATGAAGCCTGAGGCTGCCGAGGGGACATGGCGCTCGGCGTGATTCCAACGTGCTCCCACGGTAGGCCCATTGCCCGTTGTGCCCCTTCCTTGCAGGCTGCCTCTTGCCGCTAGCCAACCCCCCTCGACGTCTTGTGCCCTTCTCGTGTTCCGCTTTTTTGAGCACGCTTCTCTCCCCATCTCCTTCCCTGTCTCTCTGTGTTTTCCAGTGCCCCCTCTTGTCCCCCCGTGTCCCCAGGCATTCCCGCGCGCTCCCTCTTCGCGGCAGCCCTCACGTCTCCTTTGCAACCCCCCTGTCGTCTAGACGATGGCTCCCGCCCAAGCCGGCGTGGTCCTGCGCTACCGCACGCGCAGCCAGCGCCGTCGTCGCACCCCCACAACTTTGTGCCCCTTCTCCTGGTGCTGCCAGCAGAACAAGGGCTTCTCCTGTGCGGTTGGCGTGAACAAGGACGGCGGCCGCTGCCAGAAGAACAAGCCGCACACGCTGTAGCTCCGGCAACAGCTCAACGCACCCACGCAAGAGACCGACGCTCTATGTGTCTGTTGCTCGACGTGCTTGCTACGACCCTTGCTTGGACTGCACTTCATCCGCTGCAGCTCTGGGTGTGATGCGTGTATCTACTTGTCTTTGTTTGGATAGCACCGACATTGGCAACAGCCATCCAAATAACAAACACGTGCAGGCGCTTCCGCCAACAACCCGTACTTGGTCACCATGCTACTCTCGCACTCGGCTGCATTCGAGCCGCTCCGAACTTGTCGCTCGACAGGCAGTGAGACAGCCACCGGCGGGAGCGGCAGGTGCGAACACCTGTCTCGACCACGTTCCGTTTCTACGTCCATCGCTGCCGCTAGCTCATTTCACACACCGCCGACCCACCCCCCCACCTTGGCATGTCTCCCGGTCAAGACAAACACAGCCGGAAGAGCTACTCCTCACTCCGAATCCACACCGTCCGCCGCCACAACCCCGAGACGCCCGCCTTGGCGGCAGCCACAGCGCCACCATCTCCCGAATCCCCAAAACACGTGGACGCGCACCGGCAGCGCAACTTGCCGCCTCGCGGGGGGCGCCTACGGCAGCAACAAAAACATCACCGCCGCCAACAGGCGGAGCACCACGCACATGGGGGACGGGTAGGCGGTACCACTCGGCACTGGTGCCGCGGGTGGGAGAGGGAATGGACCGCTGCCCACGCGGTGATCACTACCGAGTAAAGGTTGTGGGGGACGTGGCGGTGGCTGGGGAGGAGGCGTGCCATGGTGGCCGCGTAGAAGGTGGACACGTCAGAAGCAGGGATGGCGTGCTGGTACCGGGAGTAAGAGCCGTCTGTGGTGTCGACGCAGCCGTGGCCGTCGGCCGCGCACAGGTGGTCCAATACAACTTCGTGGCCGCCATTGCCACGGTCAGCGTCAAAGGGGGCGGCACCGGAAGGCGAAATGTCAGCCAAGCGCGTCAAACGGGACAGAGAAAGGGAGAGGTCCACAACAGCTGCTCAGGAGGCACGCCCAGGAGGGTTTCCTCAGACAAGTTGAGCGCACGTCGCGTGGCCATGGAAGTCATGTCAACGATACGGAGCGTAAGAGGGCAGCTGTCACCAAGAGGCCATGGCGTCGCTGCGTCGGGGGACGGAGGACCCGCTCAGATGTATCTCACGAAAGTGCCTGTCGTCCCGCCCCGTGATAGGCAAGTGATCGGCGCGACTCAAGTCCACTCGACCGGAGCCCGGGGCGATATTCCTTTCATCCTATAGAGCGCGTAGCCCGCTGTTAGGGATCCTATCAAGCGTACAGAGGAATAGCTGGCTTCCAGGACGCTGTGGTAGTCTTGATAGTGTTCGTAAGGAGAAAATAGAGGACCTTTCGGCGTCTTGCGTGCTCGGACTGCAAAAGCTAGCAAAATGGGAACGCTCTGGGGACAGTTTCAGCCTTTACCCAAATCGCTTCCCAGTGCATTGTCAGCAGCTGAAGGGGAGCTCCGAATGCGCCGATGCCACCGACAATCGGGAGAGTCGACCACCACACCATCGTGGAGACCTCCACACCAACGTCACCACCGTCGTGGATACCACCTTTGTGGCGACCACCATCGTCCTGACGACCGAGGTGTGCCAGGGCGGTCGCTACTCCGTACCCGGACTGCCCGGGCGGTCCCCATCCCTCCATTCCCTGCCGTTGTGGGTACAGTACGTTGTTGCGGCACGTTCATCTCGCTGGTTTTGGTAAATCGGTTTGTCGACGTGTCCAACGTCCCGGTGGTGGTTGTGCTGCTGTTGTGGGAACATCCGATTGTGGCGATTCCTCAAGCACTCCTCTGGCTGTGGGCGGCAGAGTGGCCGGCCGTTTTTTGTTTGGTGGAGTGCGGGGGGGCCCAGGTGGTCTCCACGTTCTTTTGAACGCGTGCTAATTGTCAATACGACGTTTCTGCATCTGCACGAGTTTTGTGACTGCTTCTTCCTTCCCGCTGGGCTGCCTTCCAATACAGGAGTCGGGAGGCTTGGAGGACAGTGCGCCAGACCTTTTGGTGACGTGGCGCAAATGGTCCGATGAACGGCGGGCGGCTCGACTCGCGACTGTTTGGCAGCCGCAGCCGCTGGCTGTGCCCGTCAATGGCGTCGTCGCTCGCTGCCGTTTGGCGCGAGAGACCGCCGTCCGCCGTTTGGGCAGTTCCAGCGGTGGGGAGTACCACGAGGTGTCGTCCATGTTGGAGACGGACTTTTCCGCGGTTTGTGCTCCTGACCAATGCGCCCCCCGCACCTACGACGTCCTTGTCGTGGATCCTCCCTGGGCGGATGAGGGCGGCGTCTTCGTCGTCGACGACCTCCGTCGCATCCCGTTCAAGGCCTTGGTGCCCAACGGCGTGAGTTGTGTATGGGTTCACGGCGCCATATTTGCCGCGACTGTGCAGTGTATGTGCGACCTGGGCTTTCGACTCATTGACAGCTTTTGCTGGGTGCTGCACGACCAGCATCACTCGGAGGTTGTGCAGCGGGTGGTGCCTGGGAGCGACTTGCGAGAGAGCCACGTCACTCTGCTGGTCTTCCAAGATGGTATCGAGAGAGAGGGCACGGTACCCCTCACACCGCAGACGGTCGACGTGACGATCGAGGACCAGATGTGGAGGCGTTCACGGGTCGACCTCATGTCTTCCTACGTGCGTATGAAGCCGGACTGCGCGTACGATGCCGTCCGACTCATGGCGGCGGCCTCTCCATGGACTCGGCTGTTGGAGCTGTGGGGACCTCCTGGGGAGCCGCGCTTCGGGTGGACTGTTTTTGTGGAGCGGTGACCTCGTATTTCAGTGCTTGTCCGTGGACTATTGTTCTCGTCGCTTCCTTGTTAATTTTATGCATTCTATTTATTCCTGGTCGAAGCAGCCGATACGGTGACGTCAGTGCAAGTTGTATTCGTATCCTTCACGGAAGAACACCGGGCTAGGGCGCCCCGTGTCGGTCCCCCTGTTAGCATCGCCCTACCTGGTCCCCACCGGCAGCCGCCGGCGCCGCCTGGGTGGGCCTGTTTCGAGACTGCAAGGAGCAGGCACCGAAGCCTGCCGGTACACAGTCACCACGAGGGGCACTCTGTACTAGATCGTTCGTGCGCAACCGGTCGATAGACGGAGCCGCCTTCTGCGCGTCCATACCGCTCCTCGCTTTGGCGCTAAAAGTTGCGACCGCCGCTGAGCCCCTTTCCTTGCCACCACTGCCCGCATCCACGACCATCCTGCCTACAGGGCACGCGCGCGCGCATGAGCCCACGCTGCATTCTGTGCCATGTGGTCAGCGCGCGCTGCGGGTGAGTGTCGCAGCCAACGCCGCCGAGCGCACCTCTGAGCGTCATGCCATTGTCACTAGTCCAGAGGACAGCGCATATCTCAACTCCATTGCGTCTGCAGACCGGGATGCGGCACAACTCGCCACCGGCATCGCCGCACTCTTCCGTAAAGTTGCCAATGCGGTGATGGCCGTCGCGAACGCCGCAACCATATGAACAGTGGTCCGCCCTTGGCACGCCGACGACTGCCGGAGTACAGACGCACCTGTTTACTAGAAAATAGCATGGCACGCTTCGCATGAAGATACCCCAATGCAAAACAAAAGCGCCAATGGTGGCTTGTCCACGGATGGCAGGCGGCGCTCATCTCAAGGCTCTCGGAGCCAGCGCAAAAACCACCGTACTCGGCAAGCGGCACCGAAGGGAATGCTTCCTCTCCGCGTACGACGATGCGATGACAGGAGTTGGGCCACAAGCACCTCAATGTCCCCTTCTAGGGCCATGCGCCCTGTGATGCGCCCGTGCTCAGCAGCAAAGCACAAAGACTCCAGGAAGGCTTCGTTTTCAGGTCCCGCGTTCGCTCCGTACTTCTTCGCGATGGCGGCGGCGAGCTGGAGCGGTGCGGCATGCAAAATAGCGTCCCTGGTGCCGTCTTCGAGGAGGCACGAGACCGTGAAGACGGGAAGAGTGGATGACCGCATTGGGTCCGGGATTGGGAACACCATGATGCCAGCGGGAAATTGGCCGACACCGCCGCCCCCCGCGGCGCGCAGCGCCACCGAAAACGCCGCCTGTGCCGGCCGAATCACCCCAGGCTGCGCAACAGTGGCACCCGACCACTGCGACGACGGAGCTCCGGCACGGTCAGCAAGCCGGATTCCTCGGCCAGGCGTTACGCCGCCGCCGCCCCTGTTGCTGCCGCTGCTGATGGTGGTGACGCCGCTGACTCTGCCGGCCTTGCCACGTCGGCGACGTCCACTTGGTCAACTGGCGCTGGCTGGCGCCGGCCTCGTAGCTGCAGCGGCCGCCAGCTGGCGGCCTGAGGTGTCGACGCACGGCCGCCAGGACGCTGGCGCGGCGCCAGGACGCTGGCGGAGCCACGGCGCGCCCACTCTCACAACTGCCAACGGGCCCGCGGTGCCCCCAAAATGACCACTTGCTACTCGCGAACGTAGAGGCGAGCTTCGGTGAAGGCCTTTTGACAAATGATCGTCGCATCGACAGTTCCTGCGTCATCTCTGCGGCCGTGGCAAAAAGACAGATGCCCAGCACCCAAATCCACGACCACTAATAAGCTGTCATCAAAAGAAATGCACCAGGCAATCACCGAAACGTACACCCGATGCTTTGGGGCCCACATGAGGACAGTAGCGTCATGCGTCACGTAGTCAGGATGCAGTTGCGGTGTCATGCGTGGTCTCGAAGCCTGGCTTCGCCGCACAGTCGCGGTGCTGGACTGAGGCAACCAGCAGCTGCAGACACTCGTATCCCTCAACAATAACTCCTCGGCAAGACACCCTGCCAGAATCCTGGCAACGAAAGCTACGTACCCGCACGTCCCACATGAGCCCCAGAACCGCAAGGGCCCAAAGTGAACGGGCCATGGCCAAACGTCGCCACGCCGAGACAACACCGTGCTCCTCAACCTACCTCCTGGGACGACAGTGTTGATGAGCTGGCAACCTGCGGGTCCATCCTTCCACCTCATGTGCATTCGGGCCGGCATGGAGCTCCAGGAACGTGACCGCTATCGCGGCAGTGGTGGTCGACATGCGATGGACGCGAGGTGGAGAGCACGCGGACCGCGCGGTCGCGATTGCACGCCCGCAGAGCGACAGCGAGCTGCAATGCATTGTCAGTCATGACAGGTTGACCGTCTCAGGTCACTTTGGAAAGATGTAGAAACTGGATAGGATGGCACTCGATAGAGCATCTGCTGGTGCGAAAACGCTAAAAAAACGCCCTAGCACCCCAAGCAGCGCCAAACGTTCGGGCGCAGAGCAGTAATCCGACCTCATGAGCTGGTTCACGACCCCTAGGTGTGATAGTCACGCCTAATGAGCGCCTAGGCGATACTAGGAGCTAGATGAACCTTTGAACCTCTCCACTCGACGAGGGACGTTGTATTTGGGGCATGCGTAATCTACACTTGTTTCGAAAGGAATCGGCAAACGCACCGCGCAGGCGACACGTCTGGGTGTCAAGCTCTGGCACGAGCTTGCCCAGGGATCGGAGCGGTGCTTGGTGGAGTCCTCCATGAAGCGGGACAGGTCTGTGCCTAGACGTTGGCGTTTGTTCCTGCATGAATGCGGTTTCTTCCTTGCAGCGGCGGCCGCGTTTTGAGTGCAGAGTGCTGTCATGCCAGGTCGGAACGTGGGACCTCGCTTGTTTTTCTGGACCAAGCCATGTGTCTGCCGTTGCTGGCACTCTTGCGTGGTTGCGTGTCCTCTGACGGCTTTTGGTGGACGAGGGGATGTCTAGAGAGTGGCGGGATAGTGAGAAAGGTGACTTGACACCGAAACTGACCCGCGACGACACCACTGCGGCCACGCGGCCGCATGCGTTGGCCGCTGCGACACCGCAACGGTCGAGGCGACGAGATTCCGCCTCCGCGCTGTGGCCCCTCCAATGCGTCAACGTCCGAGCTCGACGATTGCGGTCGGGCGCTGTCCCGCTCGTGGTCCCGATAGCGGCGCTCAGGCCGTCTGCGCGACGACTGGGGAGGTCAACGGTGCTGATCACAACCCACCCGGGCGTGAGGTGCGCACATGCAGCCCGCTGTTGACGCGTTTCCGCCTCGGCGGGGCTGTCGCAGGCCCCGGCGCGCGCCTTCAGCCACCGGCCCGCGCGGCAACCCGCGCCCTCCGTCAAGTACGACCGGGCATTGGCAGGTCCGTCTTCCACGGCGACGGCAAAGCCGCCAGGCAAGTTCAAGGTGCTCGAGGAGCCTCGGGCGGTTACAGTTGAGAACAACCCGCCGCTTCCGTCCGTCACCGTCATGGGCGAGCCACCGGCAGCGGCCGTCAGGAGCGAGCTGACTGACGTGTCCGATGCGCAGCAACTGGCGGCGCTTGACCAATGCGCCGTCCACTCGCGCGATGGTGCGCAGCGGGTGGCTGGGGGAAGTGCCGGTGGCGGCGTTGACGGCGCCGAGACCGAAGGGGCAGCGCCGATTTCCGCGGCGGACGAGATGTCTGCGGACGGCGCGGCGCTCGTCAACGTGGTACGGGTCGACCACACTACGGCTTCCCCGTTCTTCGCTTGCGAGGCGACACAACATCCAAGGACGCCCACGGTGCCGTCTCTCCTCTCCCCGCGGCCAAGTACCACGAAGGCGCACGCCGCGTGCGCGCCGAGGACGACTTTCGCACGCCCGAGCACAAGTGCTGATGTGACTTGCGACGTCGGTCCGTCGCACACATCCGTCACTCCATTGTCGCCGACGGAGCCATGGGGAGGGGGTGGCGGCGGTCCCGCCACGTGCGCCGCACCGCGACCCTCGTCCCTGTTACCATTTCATGTGCGGGCTCCACCCTCGCCGCCAGCACCCTCCCTTGCCCCGCGGGTGCCCAACAACTTGTACGCCGTCCGCGTTTTGACGAAGACCCAGCGAATCAAGCGGTCATTCCCAGCCAAGCGCAAGTGCGACTTCTGTGGCGAGACGTTCTACACGAAGAAGGAGCGCGCGCAGCACCATAGCCGCAAGCACTCCTCTGACTAAGGACTGCCGCGGCCGACCGCCTCGCGCGCGCAGTTGTTCTGTGCTGGTGTGGGCCTTAGTGTGAGGCAAACGAGGCGCATCGGCCTTCACGCTGGGTGCGGTGCAGGCCCCGGCGGCGGCAGCAGTGACGACTTGTCTTCCCCCGAACCGACCCCGCTTGTGGAATGCCACAACGTATTGCGGGCCGCCGCCGCGTCGCTGTCACAGATGGACCCACGGCCATGAGGCCGGCCGTCGGGCCTAGAGGGGTTAAGTGGGAGCGTCACCGCAGGCGCTGCCATTGGTGTTACTTGAGAACCCGGTGGGCTCCTCCCTCCCCGTTCGCTGCCCACCGTATTGCTACAGCTGGAGGTGCGTAACACATGCTGCTGCTCGGGTTTCTTGCGGGCTCGTTGTTTTTTGTTGGCGTCGTCGATAAAAGAAACAGCCCCCCATCTTTGAACACGTGCAATCGAGCTCACTTCTCACACGGCAGATGTTCCCCAATCGATACCCACCCCTCCCGCAACCCTTGCGCTGAAGCGAACAACTCGAGGCAGTGACCAGAGCCAGCAGCAGCCTCGGCCATCTTGTACAGCTCATCGGGCTTCTTGTTGTGCCCAGAGGTGTCCGTACCTGTGAGCACGTCGCCGAAACAGCGCAAAGCGTCCGCGCGGGGACCCTTGCGGGCCACCAGACACGTCTGCTTGGCTCGCTGGTTCTTTCGGGACTTTGCTTTGCCCCCGTGCAAGACAAGCATCTCGGGCTTGACCCACGTGAGGTTGCCCACGACCTTATAGCCCCACTGCTCCTCAAGGGCCTCGATGGCAAGGGAGACCTTGTTCATGGGCACCCAGAGGAACAGGTAGCCGTGCTGCTGCAGCGTGGTGATGGGCAATTCCAGGAAGTCTTCGTCAGAGAACGGGTCGTGCGCATCCTCCCGTCGGCCGGCCTTGTGGGTGTCGTCCGTCCACGGGTAGTTGCAGATGACCGCCTGAAAATTGCCCACGGCCGCCATGAGCTTGTCCACGTCAAACGTACGGATGTCGGCGCGGATAGGAAGGCTTCCCGGAGGAAGGCTAGCGGAGGAGAAGAAGGGCGCATGACCCAGCGTTGCCGAGCTGCCGCTCCCGTCGTTCTCGTCCTGCTGCATGCATAGCACCTGTTGGGTGACAGAAGTCGGCGGCACCACCCGGCGCTTCGACGCACGCGCAGCCGATGAACCGTTCCCATAGGGGTAGCCTGCATCAAAGCAAGCGGAGTGAGCCGTGCGGCGTGTGCCGACGCGCGCAGAGCGCCCGCGATGCTTCTTGAGAGACTCCATGATGATGTCAGTTGTAGACGTGCAACAAGCCGCTCAGGCCGTGGTCAGCCAAGTAGGTCAGACCACGACGCCGAGATGACGTCGCGCGGGGGAGTGAGCGGCTGCTAGAAGAGGCACAACCACGGTCTTGGTAGACTTTTTGCGCCCGCAATGCACCTGGCTCATCGACTGAGGGACCGAGTCGGAGAAGCCTGCTGACAAAGCCAAGCGGGTTTTGCTGCGGCTGGCTCCGATCACTCTAGACCTCGCGCAAGCCAACCTAGACCGCCATTGCCGTACCACCGCGTGGACGGCCGTCCGCGCGGGGATGCCCATGTCCACGCAGCTGCGTGTGGCTGCAGCCACGACCGCTACAGCGACATAACAGCTGTGGAGGCGGCCACAACCGCGTGGCAACCGTCGTAGGGACCCAGCGAAAATGCCGCATCATGCCGTCAAGAAGGCTGTCCAGATGAGTGCCAAAAAAATCACAGCGCGAGGTGCCCAGATTATTTGGATTCGTGAACTTCATGACGAGAGCTACAGCAATTGTCTCAGTACGCAGATACTTCTTTTGGCTCCGCCTTCAGAGGCTTTCTGAGGCGCCATGGCGCTCATAATCACGTACCATTGGCCGTCTCTCATCACCTGATGGCGAATGGAAGGATTCGTTGTACTGTCGGATTTGTACTTACCTTTGCCGTATCCGTGCTCGAATTCCAGTGCAGCTGGTCAGCTATGTGAGTCTCCCGGGTGCTTGGCAGATGACGGCTGCGGTGATTGGGAAACAGAGCTACAGTTTCCGCCCTCGAGGGCAGTCACAGATCCTCGCACGGCTGCGCCGACCGCCAACCGATGGTCGGGTTCCCCCCCCCCCCCCCCCCCCTCGCATGCATCCACACTTTTCACCTGTCGTGGCTCTCCGCATGGCGGCGGCGCCTCCGTGGTTGCTGCGCTCGCCGCAGCGGGCTTTCGACCGGTCTTACCAGCGACTTTCATGGACTGCGCTGCGATGTAATCTGCACAGGCGACGCCGTCGGTGGGCGACCACGACGTCTGCGTCTGCGTCGGTTGCGACGCGCTGCTGACGGTGTCGGCGTGAGCAGCTGGCCCGGACCTCGCACGAACGTCCATGAAAGTGGCATGTAAGATTCGTTCCGTCGATGTCTCAGCCGTGGTCGCCGGCTTCGTGGGTAGTATCGACTGCTGCACCAGTAGATACTACCAGCCGCAGCTGCTATAGCTCAGCGGATCTGATCAACACCGTCTGATGGTCGACGGGGTTAGCCTTTACCGCAGCCTGCCACACCTGTGATACCTGGGCCGCCCGCGCCCCGCACAGCGCCGTCTGCGAGCGTGTACGAGTGCTGCCCTTTGACCCGTTCTGTTTGGCTTGTAGGTGAAGCAGGCAACGGCGAATTGTGAGGAGGGCAGCGAGGAAAGTGAGAGAAGCTTCAACGAGGAGCAGCTACGGCCCCGTGAGAAAGTGCAGGAGTAATGAAGCCAGTGGAGGGGCGGGAGCTGAGGATGGGGGAACAATGGGGACCCAAATGCCATCGCCCAGCGCGTCGGCGAAACGCGTGGGAGGAAGCCCTTTTCAAGCAGAGTCAGGGAGCGCGGAGGGTGAACCGTGCGCCATCATCAGGCCCGGTGGCGCAGGGATTGTGGCGATGGTGTGCATACTCTGGAGACAACAGCTGTTGTTTCCACGTGCAGGCACGACAGTTGAAGCGGTCGTCTCGTCGGACGCACAGCTCAGGAGTGCGGTGCCTCCAATCTCAGCGTGCAGGTGCACGTGACAAGTGGCCCAAAATTCCAGTGACGAGATGCATGGTCATGGCCTGGCTCACAAGATTCACCGTCAGCTGACGAGCACTGGCTTATGCGATCCTCTTATATATATATAATACATACAGTATGATATATAAGACAAGAGACAGTGGCTTGCAATGTGCATCGTGACCGCCGCACGTGCCCCGCAAGGCTCCAGCCGCATCGAAGAGCCAGCTGCATGGCTGAATGACGGGCGGGGCACTGTCATTGACACGTCCTTTCGCCGAAGCCAACCCAATCACTGGACTGTGAGCGCCCGTGTCACGTTCGGACAGCAAAACACACATGGCCGAGTGTGCCGCGTCAGTTGCAGAGCACTCGCTGGTGGGAACTGGTGGCGCCGCTCGCACACCGACCGCCCCCCTGCACGATCTGCCTACTCCCTCTACACGCTTCTTGCACCAGCCCTTCTCGCGGCCGTTGCCTACCGGGACGTGTGCTATCGTCACTGCTATCCCCCCCCCCCATTTGAACCCATTGGCGGGCGCCACGGCAAGGGCGGCGTTCCGCCCGATCCCGCCTGAGCATTCACGCGCAGTGCTGCTCGCTGCCCTGTGAAGGCGGGAGGAGGGGATAGCAGAGAAGGAGGGGACGGCTGTGACGCGTATGATTGACGCCGCTTCGCTCCTCTGCACACTGCAGCTGGTGCTTTTCGTGCATAAGATTGGCGGCTCCTGCGGCGGCCGCCAAGGCGGCCAGGAACCACGGCAGGCTCGCCAGCGGCGGCCACGCCCTCCGCTGTCGTTCGTGTCGGGTACTTCGACACGCGCTTTTGGGCGTCGGTGGGGAGCCGACTGGCGCCGCTGGTACCCTGCGCCTTGGTGGTCGTTTTGGCGATCAGCTGCTGCTTCCCACCACTGCTGTCATCGCTCGTCGGTGCCATGACCGTGTCCGTCGCGGACGATTCAACCGACTCGGGAAGCGACAGCTCAAGTGTGGACGATGGCCCGACCGTCCTCTCTTTTGGCGTCGCACAACCGGTGGCACACCAATACAACCGTGGACCTGCAGGCCGGTTCCAGACGAGCAAGCGACGTTGTCGCAAACGTGCTCGCTGCAAATTTGCCGTCATTGAGCTCGAGGAGGAGGAGCCCATGGCCTGCGAGACGTTTGCCGACGCACCCGAGCCGAAGGCCTGTGTGCGAGCCACCCGCTGCAGTGCACACGGTGGCACCCAGTGCCGGATATGGCGCATTCGAGGACCAGTGTTAGGCTACAACACGGACGCGGAGCTGCTTTCGTCGATCTCCTTTTGGCGGGCGGCGGCCTGGATTCCGGCCGAGGAGGTGTACGTCAGGGCTCTACCACAGTTGACGAAGGTGTGCTACGAGACCCAGTATGAGGCGTACGCGTCGATTCGCGCTGTATCTAAACACTACCGTCCGAGGCCGCGTTGTGTCAATGATGTCGAAAATGGCGGCGATAGCGATGACTGCGGTGGTGGCGCCCGTGCCTGTGGTGGTGGCGGCAGCGGTGGGGGTGGCGTTGGCGGCGGCGTTGGCGGTGGCGGCGGCGGTGGCGTTGGCCGCGGCGGTGGCGGTGGCGGCAGCGGTGGCGGTGAAGGCGGCGGCAGTGTTGGCGGTGGAAGTGGTGGTGGCGGTGGCGGCGGCAGTGGCGGTGGCGGTGGCGGCGGCGGTTGCGGCGGTGGTGGTTTTGGTGGCAGCGGCGGCGGTGGCGTTGGCGGCAGCGGTTGCGCTGGTGGTGGCGGTGGCGGTGGAGGTGGCTTTGGCGGTGGCTGTGGCAGCAGCGGTGGGGGTGACGGCAGTCGTGGCGGCGCTGCCGCCGCCGCTGCTAGCTTTAGGTCTTCCTTCCGGGGATTTAAGCCCGGTCAAGATCTGTCGGACGTGCACATCAAGCTCGTGTTGAAGAGAGCGAAGGCAACCCTGGCGGCTGCCCGAAACCGATTGCACAAAGGGCACGTCGCCCTCGTCGGTCAGCGCCCGGCCTTGGGTGACCGCGTTCACAAGGCGGCCGTAATGAAGGTGACGCGGCGTCGCTCCGTCGTTGCTATCCGAGACTGGCGCAAGAAGGGAGGAGATGCGCTGCGGGCTCGATGGGGCCAACTGCTCGATGGCCACGCCGCGGGTCACATCCACCGTATGCGCAAATGGCTTGAGCACGGGACCAGAGGGCCCGGTGGACGGGCGACGCGACTGCGCCTCGCCCGGGGCATATCGCAAATGCACATGCTGCCAACCAGGGAGCAGCTGCGGACGGAGCGACGCGCCGCGCTGGACGCGGACCACGTCCCTGGGCATTTCCTGTTTACGACCACGCCGCTGGGTCGGTTGGAGCGGTGGGACTACGTCCACGGTTCCAGCTCAGAGGGGCTACGGCGATACCAAAACAAGTTTAAAGTGGAGCGGCGGCTGAAGAGCCACAACAACAAGTATTGGGACGCTCGCCATCGCCAGGGCAACGCAAATCATCGGCCGGGCAACGAGGAAGACGAGGAGATTCATGAGGATGGCGGCGTTTACATCAACAACTCCGACGCAGAGACGGAGGGCTGTTACGCGCCGCTGGAGACGGACCCTGTGCGGATTGATGAGCTCCTTCTGAACGCCGACTCGTTTGTCGAAGACTTGGCCGGCGGCAACGAAACCAAGGTGGTGGCGGTCGGGTTTGACGCGCGTGAAGCGTTGCAGTCCGCTCTTGACCGTGCCGTGAAGGAGGGGACGACGGCTGCCGACGTGAACACGGGCGCGCCAATGGTGATGACCTTCGCCGCGGATGGCGGAACCGTGCGGCGGAAGGAGATCACCGCCTTTACTGTATCCCTGTCGCTGCCTTGCCTGGAGAACGGACGGACGGACCTGACTCCCATCGTCTACTGCTTGTCGGGTGAGAAGAGGGTCGGCCGCGACATTGCGTCGTACATCAACGGTGTGCTCGTCGATCTGCTGTCACACTCCTTCACGGTCCCGGTGGTGGCTGACTCCGGTGGGGATGATGCTGCGGCGGTCGGCCGCCACCGGCTGGTGTTGCACCCGACTCTCCAAGTGTGTGGTACGCTTCTATTTGCTCGTCGTGTTCTTCTTTCTTTACGGGCGCCAGCTCCTCGTCGACCAACGCCAGCGCCACGCCGCCGTCGGCCGATGCCCCCCCCACCTGAGGTGCCACGCAACCAAGGCCGACCTGAGCCACCTGACCGCCCCCGTACACGAGGACATTGAGTGGATGACCGGCAGCCCGTGGCCGCCACCGCCGCCGCCGCCGCCTGTCTGGTCAACGTCGTCCAGCCACCCCCCTCCCCGCCCGACCGCCGACTGCGTCACGCCGACGCGCGACCGCTGCGCCAACGTCTCTGCGTGAGCGTAGCGGATATCTGGGTAGGGACGATGGTGCTCGCCTGCACAGCCAATTCGTGCAGTCGTACTCACCCACTTGTCCCCGCTTTGTCCCTTTGCTTGTTCTTCTGCTGCTTGTCCCTTTGCTTGTTCTTCTGCTGCAAATCTTCTTTCCAGGTGATTTTTCGATGCTCCACTACTTGTGTGGGCTAACAGGGGGCAGTGACGATGGTCGGTGCCCTTTCCGTGTCGGATGCCGGCTGGACAAGTTCCTGCGCCCGAGTTTCCATTATGGGGCCGAGGCCAGCCGGCCACTCGACGTCATCGCTGGTCAGTGGGAGCTCGCGGTCTGGACAATCGCCAATTATAGTACGCTCTTCTCGGACGATGTCTCGTGCATCGGAGGTGAAGTTTACGTGGCGTGCCCGACCTGCGGCAGGAGCATCCCTTACTCCTCGGAGGTTGTCGAGGGCAGCGGTGTTGTCTTCTGTCGTGCCGCCCGCTGCTTGACGGCCGACAAGGCCGTCCGCATGCTCAAGGGCATTTCCGAGACCATGTTCAACGGTGTCGTCAATGCCGCCCGCCGACTGGTGGGCGGTGTGCGGGGCTATCCTGTCTTGCTGGATCTGGATGTCACACTGCAGGCGCCCGTGCTACATTGCACGGGGACCGCCGCCAAGCTGTCCGTTTTGTTCGTGCTGGCCTGCCTCCCTGAGCGCCTGCGGATAGCCGCGAAGCGTATCATCCTTGCCATCATGGGAAAGGGCAAAATCACGGGCCTCTACCTTCGCGAGTTCCGAGAGCTCGTTGCCCTTCTTGTCGCCTCGCCGGACCTCCTTGGATGTGAGCTCGACCCGGTCTTCCTGCAACTCCTCCAGCTCGTGCAGCTGCTCAACGCGGCGTGGCGTGCTGCCCTGACGGACGCCACGGCGGCCGAGCGGAATGGCGCGGCCGCCATCATGGAGCTGGCGGCTTTCTTGCTCGGTCCGCTCTACGAGGAGATCAAGCCGCTGGACCCCGAAACCAAGAACGCCAAGGTTCTGAACCTTTATTTGCACGCACCCATTGCACACGTTCGTGCACAGGTGGGCTCGTCCCGTCTGGACGTGGCCTACGTGTCCGATGACAACATCGAAGGCCACCTCCGCGGGATTGGCAAGTACCTGCACAACCATGCCAACAACGCGTCCCAGGCGGAGCTGTTCTGCAACATGGCGGCCATGCGTCAAGCCACCCTCGGCTTCAACACGCCCCGCTCGCATCCCTCGGCCATGGTCTACACGAAGTGCATTCGTGTGTGCGGCTGCTGGAAGACTCTGGGCCGCGATGGTCTCGCCGACTTTCAGGCCATCAAAAACCTGGCTATCGACGACCCTGCCCTGACGCTGCAACAAGATTCGGACACGTCAGGCCTTCGCATCACCCTTCCGCTGCACGGTAAAGTCGACAAAAACGGCACCCCGCGCCGGGACAAGGACGGCCGAAAGGTGCCTGGAAAAAAGGAGGCGGTGCGCCGGGGATTGCGTGCGCGGCAGCACGAGATCCGCTTGTGTATTTGCGGCAAGCTGAGCAAGGAGCTACGTAGCCCCGTCGTCGAGTTTGCTTCCAGCAAGCGCGTTGCGGAAACCCTCGCGTTGTCACGGGCGGCGATGAAGGCCCGCAGTACGGCTGCGAAAGTCTCCAACGCAACCGCTGCGGCAACGGTGGCGGCGATGAAGCGGGCTGATGCCGCGGAGGCGGTCATGCGGGGCGCTGAGGGCCTCGAGGCCTCCGTGAATGCTGCCGCGGCTGTTGGGGCTGCGGCAGATACGGCCGTAGTGGACGGCACGGGAGTGGCCGCGGCCACGACGGCGGCCATGGAGGCCATGACGTTTGAGACCGACTCGGACGCCGACATGTCGTCTGCAAGCTCTTTTGCGATACCGACCCCCAGTGGCGGTGCGGGCTCTTGGCGGTCAAGTGACGAGACGGGCTCTTCGGGCACCCGGGCCACCGCTGAGTCGGCGCCAAGCGAGAGTGACGCCAGCGTCGGCGATTCTTCCTCGTCCCCGTCGGCATGTGAACCACGCCCCAGCAAGACCAAGGAGAAGAGGGAGGCTTTGCTGGCGTCTGTACGCGGGTATCTCCCTCCAGCGGCATTGCTGCCGCTGGTCTTTCCCAAGAGCATTGTCTACTCCACCATTGCCGACATGACGGCACCAGAGGGCGAGCCCGCCTCATCGTCGGCTACCGTGGACACCGTGCTCCACGAGCAGATTTCCATCTTGCGCCTCTTCTTGCTGCGAGCCAAGACGTTTGAGTTTGCCTGGTGGGGCATGCGCAACGCCGTCGACATAGAGGACATGACCGACGGCGCCAAGTCCTTGTTGAGTAGGTTGGTCGCCGTGCGTCGGGAACGCCTGTTGCCGTGCGAGGAGCCTGTCCTGTAGCGACAGAATATTTTTTTTCCTATCAGCATGCACAGGTCCCAGTAGTCCAGGAAAGTGTCTCGACATCACTATAACGCTCTCCCTTACCCCCCTACCACGCACTCACGATCGTCAACACAGGGGCTACACGGGCGTCGACAATGACGTGGTTGATATGGTCTTCCTCGGTCCGTGACAGAAGGACATCGAGTAGAAGCCCGCCACCGCCGCCGTCACCGCCGACGTGATGGCGTACGGCGTGCAACCAGCCACCGTCACCAGCCAATCGGCAACCAACCATGCGCAAGAAAATCCCCCGACCCCGCCACCAGCACCTCCCACTCAACGGGCACGCTCCGATGCCCATCATGGACGGCGTCGCAATGCCCATGAGTGGCTCTCGGAAGGAGAGCCGGATTGCTGTGACAACGACGGCGGCGGCCAAGGTGGGCAGCGGCGGCGGGGGAGACGGCTGGTCAACACCACCGACGAGCGTGGCAGCACCGGACAAGGGCGGGGGTAGTGGACGTCGGTGGGCCCCGCGGTGGCAGCAACGGGCGGAAGAAGCTTCCACCGCAACCGTCCCCAACTTCTGTCGCCTGCCAGCTCCTCCCTCCTCCTTCACGAGCCTCCGTCGCCGTGGGCGGGGTCCCCCTCTCCACGGACAGCGACTTAGGCGTAGCGAGGGCGGCGGAGTCGACTGCCACCCAAGCGCACGACTAAGTCACTGTCCCCGTCGAGCCACCACTACCAACCCCACTGTCCTCAAGTCCTCCGAGGCACATGCCGAGGTGTCCTGTGCAGATCACGGTCGCCACAAGAAATGCAGGGGGCGTGCCATGGCACACGTCCACGGCAGTCAGACCGCAGAGAGGATGCGAGGACGGCAGATATTCAAGAGACAAAGCACAACATCTGCACTGATGCAGCTCAGAAAACGTGCCGCTGCAACAGGTGTTCCGCAGACCGCCAGCAATCTGCCAGCATGTTTTCTGTAGGCCGAAAACCAACAAAGGCGTGCGGTAGGCCAAAAAAAAGGAGGCCCAAGCAGGACCTTCGTGGCTACACATCCTCTCACCGCCACGGTGCTTTCCATAAAAGAAAAGCACGGGTCCTCCAATTTTTTTTAACAAATGCACGGCAAAAAGCTGCGTCACAGAAGTGTGCTGCAGGAAACCCTGCTGCTCGTGCCTCATACGGTCACTTTCCCAGATCTGCCGACAGACTGCAACAGACAATTGCAGAGGATTCGCAGATCTGTAAGGTACACGGTCTAAGCCCCACTGCGCAGGCGGATCGACGTCGGCGGCGCGGGCACCGGGGCGGGCGGGGGAGGTCGAGGCAGAGCATGTGGACGAGGGGGAGGGAAGGGTGCCGCCGGCGCGGTGCGCACGTTCGCGATGCTTGCGCCGTCGCGGGGCTTTCTAACGTGCGACGCGTCGACGCGCCGACGAGGCGCAGCAGCGCGTGCGTGCACGCCGCGTTGCGCGTGGTGCCGGCCGATGGCCCTGCCGCGACCGACTCGGAGCGTCTCCTGCCGTCGGGGCTGCTGACGCGCGTGGCACTGGTGGTCGACCCGGTGGGCACCGCCGCGTCACTGACGCCGCCGCCGGTCGCCGCAGCCGGTGAGAACGGGCAAGTCGATCGCCGCTTGGTGTGCAGACGGCGCGCCACCGGTGGTGGTGATCAGGTGGAGAGGCAGCTTGGGCGGGACGGCAGCTCGGACGCAGCCGCCGCGGCGGGCGCAGTGATGGCCAACAAGTCGCCGACGCTGCCGGTGCTGTCGGTGGCCGACGTGGCACCGTTTGTAGCGGCCGTTGGCGGCGGCAGTCCGCGGACCGCTGCATCGGCAGTAGACGGGGGCGGTGGGCGGACGCCCCTCGCCGACCGCCGCCGCCCGTGTTGAGTACACCAAGGAAGGGGGTTAGCCGTACCCCCGACCCGTCACTCTCCCCGCTTGGTCGCGACAACGGTGCGAACGAAGGATGCCTATTTTTCTCCCTCATGCCTCTCCCGCCCGTTCCCCCCATCACTATATCGGGGCCACGCGATCCTCCCAAGCCTCTCCCACGCACAGCACAGCAGTCCCCACTCGCCCCATCCCCGAGCGGGCATACAGTCGGCGGGGGGGGGTGGCGAGAGACGTCCCCTGTGCCGGCTCCTCCCCGTCCCCCTATCCCTCCCAACACGACCCAGAGCCCCGCCTGGCTCCAATTGTCCCCTCCGCCCCCCAGGGCGCCCCCCTGGTGCGGCATAGTCGCGCCACGCCCGCCCCGCGGGCTGCCGCCACGCCGCCCCGCGGGCTGCCGACAAGCCCGCCCCGCGGGCCGCCGACACACCCACCCCGCGGGTTGCCATCCCGTCAGCCCCGCGGGTTACCGCCATCCCCACCGGCGTCGGTCGCCCGCCACCCGCCGCCGGTAGCCGTCACTGGGCGACTTTCCGACACCCGTCTCCCCTTCCACCGACCACCGGCGCCCTCCCCCCGCGCCGAGTGGTCCCACTCCTCCTGTCCCCAGTGCACCGTCGTCAGCGGTGCCACTGTCCCTCAAACCTCCCCGTCATACGCCCGGCACCAGCGGCCACCCCCTTCCGTCCGGGCGCTGCCGTCCACTCCGCCAGGGGGGTGTCGTGCGCGTTGGAAGCCGAATTCCCCCCTCCCGACTCGCCGGCTCCGAATCAACTCGTATCAATATTGGGCCGCCGTCAATCGCAGACCGCCCAAGCTTGATCCCGTTGATCTGGCTGTCGCTGCCACGCTTGTGCGTGCCGACGCGTCGGACAGTTCGGCCGCCGCAGCGCTGCTCGGCGCCCTTGACAGCGGCGGCAGCGCAGATGGCAGTGGTGACGGCAGCGGCGAACACGCTGCTTGTGAACGACGACCACAATCATGTGGCTGGGTGTGCTGTGGGCGCCACGCGCGCGGTGCTGCGCAAGTCCCTGCTCAATCGTTGCCTGGACGCTGGAAGCGTTTCCCACATCAGCGTGAAAGTAGGGGGAGCTACCTACCGTCAACAGACGTCCCCATGGCGGCATTGGACAGACTCTTCTCCATCCATCCAGCCATCCCTGCCCCTCGTTTGAAATCGCTCCAGGAACCCAAACGTATGGGACGTGTGCCCGTGTTCTGGTCGGCGTCGCCTTGTAAGCCATGGTGAATAGTGGAAGGCCCTCGGTCAAGGAGGCCATCCGACCCGTAAACCCACCTTGTGTGGTGTGCAGCACCGAGAAAAGCGACATTGTCTCACCTGGCACGGTCAGGGCCAAACGTAACACCAGCCGTCAGGCCCTCTGCTTGGGCTGCCAAACGGCGGCGGTCCGCGCGTGACCATAGTATGCCTCAAGTGGGCGCTGGGGCCGTGCCAGACTCTCGCGGGGACGGCCCAGCGGGGTGGGCGCTGCAGCGCGTATGGACAGCGGGAGCTTTCGTCCACTCCAGTCGAGGAGCCCGCTCGAGCAGGGCATCCTCCAGCGGCCCGCGCATCATGATGCATAAGAGCGGCTGCGAATATTTCCCATGGCTTACACATTGCTGTTGCAGTGGGCAGGGGGTGTGTTCGTTTCACGTTGCTGTCTAGGGTTGGGCCCTTGGCGACATCCCTACGGCTGAGAGACAGCGGCGTTGTGTGTGTCGCTGCCCCCCTTTCCTGATCATGTTCACGAGGCCGATGGGCTTCTCCGAGGCACCATCAAGCGCCATGCGCTCGCGTGTGGGTCTGACGACAGCCGCGCCTCTCGCGCCAAAAGTCATCGTCACGGGGGAATGGGATTGCATTGGCCTGGAGATTGGGATCCCGTGGCCCTGCAGGCAATGCAATGCAAGCTGGACAAGGGGCCTGGAGCAAGGCGGTTTGCCCGACGTGGTCGTCTGTCTTGGCCACGACAGCCGGGCAACGCGGGGTGCCGTCGGTGGCGGTCATCCTTCGAGGCACACAAAAGGGCCCGTCGGAACTGCCAGCACGACCGTCTCCCATGCATAGCCCGCTTCATCACTTCTTTAGTCGCCCGTCCCTAACACGAGTGAAATCGTTCCATGATCATCCCCTGATGGGTGGGCATGAATGACGGGGCGGGCCTGCGCTGACAGTGTCCGCGAATCTGGCGCTTGAGAGGCGCACGAACGAGCTGCAATCTGCGACGTCCCACCCATTTGAACAGCCTCGCCATTGCTGGATTATTGCACCCCGCGCGCGCGGCTTTGTTCTGACGCGTGCCTCGCAGCTCCTCGGCGTTGCGTTCCTGCATGGCGGGTACGTGCTCGATTTCGAGGTGGTCCCCCTGTCGCTCGGACGGCAACGTACGCAGGCCCATTGGACAGGATTGGTGGTCGCCTGTCTCTGCCCGTTTGCACTCGTGCAGAGATGAGGTCCGCTGTCGAGCGAGGGAGCAGCTGTGTGCTTTTCCACCTCCCATGTGCCGTTTTCCACGCCTCTGTGGCCTGTTGTTGCCGGTGCGACGCACCGCTCACACGGTCACGCACGCCCCGCCACAGCCTGTGGCGCACCGCCTCGGCTTTGTCGCAGAGGACACTTTTACGCCCCGCTCGATGGAGGGTCCCGCGCCGCACGCCCGACGAGGCGACCGCTTGCGGATTGGTCGGCACTCGCGCGGCAGTGGGCCAATCCGAGGCGTGGCGGTGCGCGACGGGCCAGCCTCTCTCTCGGGCCCGCCCAATGGTTGAATCGGGTGGCTGGGAGGGGCCTCGGACACGCGGTGCGGGGAACCCCCTGCCACCGCACCAGAAATCCATGAGCGGCCTACAGAGATGTATGCAGCCTGTGGCAGCTCTTTGGCCGACGAGGCCCCCTGCCCGATCACCCACACGCATGATGCGTGTGGGTGCGTGGTTGCCTCCATCACGGAGGGCTCTCGCGGGCCCTGCCCCCGCCAGCATTGCACGCACCGCACCCCCCCTGGAGAGGCCGTCGCGGCGGCCCGCACCCCCCCGACCGAGCGCGCTGCAGCGGTGCTGCACCGTGCGCGCCGACAAGCCACACCCGCGCGTGGCCCCGCAGCTCCATCAGGCCACACCCTCGCCATCCCACTCACGTCCAGAAGGGGCCGACGTTGCCTCATGGAAGAAGGGAGCCGCGGGGCAGGGTTCAGAGCCGTGTGCCTGTCAAGCGCAAAGGACGGGGAGGGTCACCCCCTCGTGCACGCCCCGTTTATGAGTTTCGACGACGCCGTCGCCTCGTCCCCACCGAGCCACGACACGTCTCGTATCCGGAGGGTGGGTCAAGTTGGTTGGGGACGGACGCCGCTTGGTGTGTGCGCATCCCGCACTCAGGAGGGCTGACCCTCTTTGAGTTGGTGTCGCTGCTAACCGTTGTGCACGCAACTGCCCCGCCGCGCCTTGCCCGCGCACACCCGCCCGCCCGCCGATCCGTGTCGAGCGGGTCGCCGACGAGTGCGTGCGTCGGCTCTTGTAGCCCGATTCGCCGACACTCCCCGTCGCAACGTGCCGCACGGTCGCCGCCGCCGCCACAACCGACGGCAAGCACCGGCGGCTCGGTGCGCCCTCCCCCGCTCACCCCCAAGGACACCCGTGGCGCGGCGGCCCTCGTCCCCAGCCTCACGGGCCACCCCGCCCCGCCTCTCCCCACCTCCCCCCCTTTCCGCCCGTGCCGCCTGCCCATCGACGCGCCATGTCGTCCCCCCCCCCCCGTGTGGCGTCGGTCAAGGGGGGGCGCCTCCCCCCCCGCCCCTCCGTCGCCCCGGGGTTTTTGCCCCCCGCCGGGGCCGCGGGGGGGGCCCCCCCCGGCCCCCACGCGGTCGTCGCGAGCAGCGTTGCCATGACGCGGCCGGCGGCTCGGGCGGCCGGCGGCGGCCTCGCCGGCCGCAAGGGCACCTTGTGGCGCAAGCTCCTCCACGCCGTCGCCACGGCGAGCGACGGGTACGGCGGCGGCGCACGCGCGGCGCCGCCCGGCACCGCCGACGTTCCCACCGGCGGGCCCCGTAAAGTCCACGTGTCCCGCCGTGGCGGCGGCGGCGGCGGCGGCGGCGGCCGGCCAAAGGCCGAAGGCGACCGCACCTGCCCCGTCGCGGTCGTCAGCGGCCAGGAAGTGGGGGTGGCGGGGGCGCCCCTCTCCGCCGTCACCTCCGCCTCGTCTGTCGACACGGGCGGCGGTGGCAGCGGCGGCGGGCGCAGCGGCGGCGCCGGCGGCGGCGACGGCGGGTGCAAGCCGCCCGCGTCGACCCCCCCTCCCCGCACCGCGCGCGCCAAAGAGGAGCGCCCCCTCCCCACGTCCGCGGCGGCCGCCCGGCGGCGGGGACCCCAGAGTGAGTCGGCGCGGCGCGTCATGGCGCGCGCCCTCTCCTCTG
>ENA-ORXT01001615-ORXT01001615.1-marine-metagenome-genome-assembly--contig:-NODE-1615-length-29493-cov-10.065169_pt1 | contig 29493 bp, 41 predicted proteins | sample MGYA00237868_ERZ511482 | MGnify/ENA metagenome assembly ERZ511482 | reverse complement strand
GGCGGCGGGGCGGCCGGAGCGGTGCAAGGCGGGTACCTCGCGCATTCCGAGGACCGGGCCAGCAGAGATGACCCGGGGCCCGATTCCGTGGCACGCGCGCGCGATTGCGTGACGGACCATCAGGGGGACAGCAGTGGACCGAGGGCCATATCTCATCTTCGGGCGATCAGTTTCAGCCAAAATTCACCAACCGAATCTGGCCCTTACAGCATTTACTGACCAATGATTGACAACAGGGCCACGAGGGGGAACCCCGCTTTTCAAGACACTAGAGCCCCTGCACATTTGCAGGTGGGACCCGCACAATTGAGCCCACACCGCCGCAGCACCCAGGCGAGGAGCAATTTCCAATGCGCTCGTAAGACCGTTCCCGAGAGGACTTCAATGGATCTGATTGGTTGTGGTCGCGGCACTGTTCTCGTGGTGTTTCCGTGCCGTGCCGAGGATGGACTCCAGCCTAGAGACGAGGCGTATAGACGCCGCGGACGCTGATGGTCGAAGCGTGCCGACAGATTGCAGGTCTTCCTGTGTGCGGACGGACGGACAAAAGTAGCCTACAACCATCTTTAAGAGAGTAGATTAGACATGGCTGATCACCGAATTTTGTCCTGGTGGACAAAGACTGACTTGCGGACGGACTCTCTCCACAGATCAGATGCGCACCTAGGACTGACTTCGTGATCCTGACTGCTTACATGTGCCGCTACAGCCAGAAAATCAAGTTCAGCTCCTCTTTTTCTCTGCACTCTTGGCGAGGAGACAGTAGAAATTTTCAGGATCTCGCGTGCGCAGCTTGCTCCGTGCCAAGAAAGTCGGATCAAGCGGCAACAAACAGTGAGTTCTGCTGGATTCAAGGTCCTGGCACCAAATGCGGGCTTTCTATTGGCCTAGATGCCTTCTTACTGTCGTTTAAGACCAATTGAGTGTTTTTTTTCACAGTCAGTCTCTGCCGCTGTCCCCCAGGGCAAAATATGGGGATCAGCAATAACTGAGCGCAACTGAATCGTCGTCGAATGAGACTCACCGCACTTGCAGCGCAGTCGACGCGATCATTCTCAGATGATCCGCGATCGAGTGATCTCTGAGGTCAAGTAGGCTTGAGATTGGCGATGTACCGCTACCAGGACCCCTTCAGAACCGGCCCAGAAGCATTTCCTTGTCCATGGGTGCGTTTTCCTACAAATTCAAACTCAAGTCCTCGATCGAGCGTACTGCCGCCCTCTGATGGTGAAAAATTCAGACAAGGTTGCCTGATCTTCGGTAATTTAGCACTAGGGCTACGAAGTGCGCCACCCCTGTATACAAATGAGCAATGACTGTGCAGTCTTTCTACAGTGCTGTCCACCCTTGTGATCGCCTGACAAGAACCGAAGTAGCCCTCTTTCTTCGTGCAGAAGACGGCAGAATCGCCCTTCCTGGCCGTGCAAATCTGTCTCGTTCTTATCCAGGGTAGGGTTGCTAAACGCATCTGGGGGCGCGCGTAAGGGCGCTTTGAGGGCGCGCCAAACCGTGCGATTTCGGTGCGTATGGTGGTTTTCTGTAGTTTGGAAACGCTGCCGGAGGCATGGTCTGCCCAAACTATTGTGGACCACTTAGTCACGATCGTGGTCCGAGTTGATCACGATTGTCACCGCAGCCAATAGTAATTGAGGTCCGCGGAAACATGACATCAGCAGTCGACTTCTGATGAGCACTTCCCGATTCGAGACGTCGCCTTCAAGCCTGCTTCCGTCGCAGCCAACTCAGCCCCGGTCCTGTTCCACGCTGGCCGCGACACGAGGCGGCATACCTCAGAGGCGACTCTTCCAGCGCCGACTCGCGTGAGAGCCAGTGCGCATTGCTCACGCCCGCCGCCAGTTTCTCGACCGGGATGCTGGGGTTCCCGGTCGGGGTACGGGGATCTTCAACACAGCGCGGAGCGTGACAGGGGGACGGCGGGCACGGTGAGGATCACCGCGGCGGCCACGGTGACGATCACCGCGGCGGCCACGGCGACGATCACCGCGGCGGCCACGGCGACGATCACTACGGCGGACACCGCGGCGACGGGGACGGGCTGCAACAGTCAGAGCACAAGGCGCCGCGGCAGCGTGCACCATGAAGTGAAGCTTGTGCCATTACGTCAGCCCCCCTGACGGGTCGACTCACTATGCGCGGTCGTGCCCTCTGAGGCAGACGCAGTGCGGCCGGTCGCTACCAGAGGGCCACCCTTTTAGAGTGCTCTGCCAGTGCGTCAGCACGCTGTGCGTGCACAAGGAGGAGTGCAACACGTGCGGGGTGACAGGCCACCTGTACGGGACGCAGGCCCCACACCCCGGACGGTGGAAGTTGAACAATAAGGGGCGTCTCGTGAGGAAGCCCAATAAGCAGCCGCTCACCAAGGAAGATTTTGTCTGCACCCTCATCACGGACCTCTCCATCCAGAGTATGGTGGACAACTCGGTGAGCGTCTCCACCACGGCCGCGGAAGAAGCGCACACGCGTCGAGTGGCCACGTGGCAGCTCCACGACAACACCAATGCCGAGCGTCTTGACATCAATGAGACCGTGCGGATGATGGAAGGGCTCGGCAGCAACGCAGCGCCGCTGCAAGAGGAGAACAAGGCGACGTTCAAGACGCTCTACTCATATGTGCACCTCGGTGCGGTCGCCGTCAACCGGCTGGCCGCTTCGGCCGCCGAGAGCAGTCTGAAAGAGACGACGCAACCTTCCTCCGACGTGGACGGGCAAAGCACGTCCGACAAGAACGCAGCCGCCGCGGCTGAGGGTGACAGAGGCGGTAGAGGGAGGGGGCGCAAACGAGGTGTTGGTGATGGCAGCGGGAGAGGACGGCGACGAGGCGGCGGCAACGACGGCGCCCATGGCTCCCGCCATGCCGCAAGCAGTGGCAAGAAGGCTCGGTGCGGCGGAGCCAGCGGGCAGGCACATAAGGAAGAGCACGCTGTCAAGGCAGAGCGCGTAAACCATACCAGGCGGCGAAGCAGGACGGACCGCTACGCCGCCGCCATCACCAAGAGCAAGCTGCCGTCCTCGGCTTCGTTGCCGTTGAGACAGGTCACTGGCGTCAAGAAAAGGCCCGCAGGGGCAGCAACGGTGCCACATCCGCGGCTCCCATAGATGTGGGCGACCTCGAAGGCCCCCACATGCCAGTTGGTCAAGACAACCGGTGACCGGAAGCGACACGCGCCCGCTTCGAGCGCAAGCTGCCCGTCTTCGTGTCTTCTACGTTCGGGGGCCAACCTCCCGTCGGCATTGCGCATGACGTCGTTGCGGAGCTGTACCAGTGCCCTCTCGAGGACGTGGACGCGGAAATGGCGGGCGTCGTCGTCAAGGGCGCGGTTGCCTCGCAAGTGCGGGAGTTCATGTTAACATCCGGAACCCTCAGCTCTGCGCAAGTCTCGAAGTCGCTTTGCTCTGCAATTTCCGCCGCTCTACGCCCAGCAACGATGCCGAGCATGGCTTATGCCGTGCAGTGCGTAGTTGCCAGCGCGGTGGTGGAAGCGGCGGCACTGTCGGGGGTGATTGTCGCCGCCGCAGCAGCGCCCAACGCCGCCGCCGCACGAAGCGCCTCTCTTTCTGTAACGCACGGAGCCGCTGCACGAGCTTTCATTGCCAGCGGTATGATTGCTGCCTCTGCCACGCCCACATCCGCTGCCACTACAACGCCCGGTTCCGCGCACACTGTTTCCGCCGCCGCCACGCGTGAAGCTCCGCGCACTGCCGCTGCCGGCGCAGTGCCTGCTTTTGCGGCAGCTGCCGCCACCACGGTCGATTCCGTGGCCGCCGCTGCTACCGCTGCCGCGGGCGGCGCCGCGCTGGCTGCCGCGCCCGCTCCCGTTACATGTCTCGGGCCCCGCGCTGCAGTTGCTTTGGCACCTCGTCCTGAAATTGCTGTGGCGCGTGTCCCTCGTCGCGCTCCCGTGCCTCGAATGTCTGTCGCCGTACCAGAGCGCCGCACCTCTTTGGTGCCCCGTGCTTCTGCGGATCCCGCGGCGTCCCATGTCGCGTCCAGTCCCGCCGCCGAGTTGCTTGATTCTGTCTGTCACGTGGCTGGTGGCGGCCCGCCAGTTGCTTCAGCTTCAATGGCCTCTGCCACGGCTGCTGCTTTGCGGTTGCAAGCGGGCGGCGCTGCAACCGACGCAAATCTGTGAGTTTTCTTGGGTGCCGGACCATGTAGGCATGTAGGCGGGCGTAGTATCCAACTGGAACCGTTTCGTTGTTTTTATTCAGTGCATCGAGAAGGCGTACGTCCACGGCCTCGGTGTGCGCAATCTGCGTTGCTTTGTGCTCCTGGTTCGGCGCTCCATGGTGCCCCGCACTCGGACGAAGTCGAATAGAGACTCCGCCGCGAGGGCGGCCATGACCTGCGGTGGCGCGGCGCTGCCGTGCCCTCTGAAATCGTAAAGAAGACGGCACAGAAACACCGCGGAATCGCATCAAAATGACTCCCTGGGCCGCTCCCAAAAGGCACGGGCATGGCCGGAATGAAACTTTGGCCGCACTGAAGATCAACTGCCTGCCCCAAGGGAACTAACTACCCTGGTCTTTGAGCCTCCAGCAGAGAAGCGACCACGACGTTGTTTCAGCCGCACGAACAGGGATTGCGCAGCAACCGATCCAGCGAGTGCACGACCCAGAAGAGTTACCACCGTCCAGACCACTATGGCTCACGGTGGCAGCTATGGTGAACTCGTTCGACACCGTTGTTTTCAGCCCTGCCGCGCACCACCGAGCCGTCTGCTTGCGGGTTTTGAAGATCCACATCCAGTCGCAAAAGAAATCCATGGAGCGGTCAACAAACGGACATTCCATCCAGGGTCTGTTGCCCCTACCAAGCGTCACTAGCAGGATCCCCTGTGCGGCTGGATGCACAAGAATTCCTCTCACCGGGCACACTTGTCACCTTCTCATTCCATATTTTCCCACAGAGGGGCCCCGAGCCCCACATTTCCATAGGCGTGGGCGCCCCAGCAGTCGTGTTGGAGACACGGAGACGCCAGGCACCGGGAGCGCGACACATCGCACTGCGCCAGCCCCTTGTGCAGCCTCACTGCGGCCAGACTAAGGCGACCTTTAGTCAGTCAGACAATCAGCCAGGCCCCGTGGCCGTCGGTGTCATCGGGTGGAAATGACGTTGAGAAGTGCCCTGCAACCTACTTAGGCGCTGCTTGGATGACGTCGCTTTTTTGCCCCCGTAGCCGTTGCCGTCACGAGCGCCGCTGCCTGCGGCCTCACTCTCCCCCGCTTGGCGCTGGCGCTGCACGGCTGCCTTTGCTGACGGATTCACTGCTGCCTGCGGCATCAAGTGCTCCCTTCGCACCCCCCCCGACCAAGCGCGAGCACTGCTGCTACGACAGTTGTCGTCACCGTCGCTGCCGCCGGCGGTCACGCCCTCCCCCAAGATCGCCGGCGGCCACGCTCCGCCTCGCCCAGGGAGTCTATAGCCGCGCCATTGTACGTTAAGCTGGGGCGGCGCTCGACCGGCCACCTCCATTGGCGTCGCTACTTGGTTGTGGGGTTGGTCAGATCTCCTGCAGCGACTGCGAGCACCCTGCTTGCCCAGCCCTCTTCGCGTTGTCCGTGGTATGCCTGAGTTTCAGTCTTCTGCCGCTACAAGGGGGGACGCACGGGCCAAGCGAAAGTGGTGTGAGGGGCTGGTGGCGGCCCACAAGCACAAGAATGAAGGGTCAAGTGCAGCCCCGTCCGTGCTTCGCGAGAACAAGGGGAAGCAGACTGAAAAACTGCGTGACATCTCCGCAGGAGACGCGTGGCCCTCAACGCGCCGCGTGTCAAACAAGAGCAAGAACAAGCGTCTGGCGAGAGCGGGCAGCTTCTCGGCGGGCTGCGCGGTTTCTTCAGCGCGCTTGCCATGTAGCACGCGGCGGAGCACGGGAAGTTTGGCTAAGAGCTGGCCACCAACGCGGGAGCCCAAGAACCAGCGGCAGGCGGAGCAAGTGGCGGAAGAGCTGGTCGGGGATGAGCCCGAACCCTCGTGCGACTTTTTTCCCACTTGTCAACAGGACTGGCGGCACGCTGCCGTCACCAATGCTGGGCCCTTTCATCAAAGGAAATATGCGCAAGAGTGTATACGTGCACAAAGTTTGCGCAATGTGGGTACCCGAGGCGTATCACAACCCGGACACGGACCAGCTCTGCAATGTCATCTCCGCCTACCACCGCAGACTTCAGCTGACGTGCTCCGAATGTGGCGACAAGGATTCCTCTGTCGGCTGCTACGTGCCAGAGTGCCCGCGTGTCTGCCCCTCTTGCTGCCTCTATGCCGCACCCCCCCCGTCTCTGGCCCACCTGGAGAATGACGGGCGGTGCTTCCGTCACGACGAGAACTATGCAGCTTTCTGTCCGGCGCACTCCGCCAGGGCTACCGATTACCTCCTCATGAAGCAGATGACGGCTGACGCAGCTCATTCCCGGTTGTTGTGGTAGCGGGCCGCGGCCGTGCAGCATGCGTTCGACGCGCATTCCGAGCAGGGCACCGACTGCCGCAATTTCGTGATCACGGGTCTTCGTCGTAACGAGACGGAGACTCTCTTTTGCAACGCCTGGGGCGTCGCGTCGGACGCAGCCGAGGCAGCTTGGGTCTCCATCGCGACACGTCCACACCGGCGAGTCCTCCTTCGTAGCAAGCGGCTTGCCGGTCGGCAGCGGCCGCGGCGAATCCCACATGCCGCCCTCGCTGTTGCGCTCCGGGAAATTACGGCAGCACATGCTCGGCCTGCTGTAGGTGCTGCCAATCGAGGCGACGCCGGTTTTGTTGCCAGTGGGCAGGATGTGGGCACCGATGGCATCTGTGGCGCAGACAGACGGGCAGCGGTGGTGATGGGTGGAGCTGCAGCCTCGAAATCACCCAACGACATCGGCAGCCGCCCCCGGCGGGCGCCTGTGTTTTGACAAAGAAACATTCGTAGATACGATGGATCTCCTCTTTGCCGGTCGCTGCTTGCAGCGCTGTTGTCTTTTCTTTCGACACCAGTGGTCGAGAGGCGGCTGGCGCGACCCCAAGCCCTACCAACGGGGACCAGGATCGGTGACATGACGCGTGGTGTTGATTTCTCAGGGGCAGGCGGCGGCGGTTCTGCAGCGACTGGCAGTAATGGAGGCGGGGGTCCTGCGTCGGAGGGCTGTGCTCTTCCTTCATTGGCAGGCCGTCGTCGGAGTGCGATGGGTGCGGCTTCAGTTCTCAGCTTTGGTGTGTGGCCTCAACATCGCCCAGTGCTCAACTTCGGCACGTGGGTGCGGCCTGGTCCCGCACATGAACAAGCAGAAACTTCTGATGAGGAACGGGCGCAACACTAGAGCAGCTGGACATTTTTTTGTTTTCTACACTCATGGCCGCCCATCAGCACTCGACAGCCGGGACCGCTCCCCCCTGGTTCACAGCGTCGCGCCAGGAGGCGTGTCAGTAGGTCGGTCATTTTGTCGGTGAAGGAAATGAGGACGCCAATGGCGCCCGCACCAAGATAGCAAATCGTGTACAAGAAACGGATGGTTCTCTTGCTCTGCCCCCGTGTCATCCCCAAACCTCCGCCTTTCCCGGCCCCCTGAAGAGTACTCGAATCTGAGCCTCTGCCCGCACGTCTCACTGTTCCCACAGGAGCACCCGGCCGCTCCACACACGTCCGTAGTCTCACGTTACATAACGCGATACCACACTGCTCACCGCACTCAGCTCCCCCTCGAGGGACTTTTTGAAGCGGGCGAAGGCCTCGCCCCCGCCTTCCCCCGGTTGCGGTGCGCACCAGCGGTCCTCCACCCCTTCTATCGCCCCTTCGCGGTGCCCATCCGCGGGGTGTCGCTGGCCACGTTTAAGGTCGTCAGCGGACTCACCGGCACGCTGCGCGGCAGACGGGCCCCGTGCCTTGCAGCAGACGGGCCGCTGTCCGGCGCGGCAGACTCTCCGCCGTCCTGCGCGACCGCGCGCCGGTCCTGAAGGAGGAGGAGAGATGCGAAAGTGCACACACGGCGGAGAATCTCATTGAGGTATGCGAAATAGAAACGCAGACGATGTCCGCATCCGATGGGCAGGGGCGAATACCACCATCCTGTCGCAGCCCTCCCGTCAACGACTCGCCCAACGCGTCGGTCGGTTTGATCCGCGACGTGCCTGCGACGGCCGCGTCGATCGCATCTCCATCCATCACGTGAACAGCAACAGTACAGCGGCGGTGGCGACATCGGCGGTGGCGGAGCGGGCGCCACGAAGACTGTCACGCCGGTGCGCCAGAGCCGCATACCACGCAGCGGATCAGGGCGGAGAGGGCCGAAGGTCAGCGCCTCTGCTGCCGGCAATGACCTCCATGCAGATCACGCCCCATTGACAGTGATACACTGGTTAACCGGAAGCCGTCCGTTTGGAGCGATTAATATGGAATCGTTCAAAGGAAGCCCCCCGTGCGACCTATTTGTTTTGCCTTGGAGTAGAAGGGCCTTTGCCGCTTTTTTCCACTTGCAACGAACGTCCATATTCTCGACAGCAACTTCGAGAAAGGCAGGGGCCGGAATGCCTCTCGAAGGCCACATGAGCGGTTGGCACCCAAAATTCTTGCGAATGTGTCACTGAATCGGCAAGTCACCACTCCCATAGAGCTTTCAGAGATTGCCACCCAATCACCAACCGACCCAGGTGCAATATGGAAGCAAGCTGAGTGATCTCTTGCGAGGATCTGCACCTCCCCACAGCCTCCAGAGTCTATTCTCTTGTCGAACTGACGGCCGGCCTCCCGTGACCGACCGAAGGGGTCAACTGTGTCTCTTCGTCGGAGGGCAACAGACGCCACTGCCACCCAACCCCTCGCTTTCACGTCAATGCGTCAGTGACGCTCTCTGCAAGCAACGGCGAACACGTCGGCAACGACGTCGCCCGCCGCGGACCAGAAGGCAGGTCACGAACAGGTGCGTTCCGATATCCCATCTCGTTGATTGCAGATGTAAAACAGTGCTGTGGGCCCACGTGACGTATTGAAAGCGCACTTGATTGACCGACCTACGAGCCGCACGGTATCATGCCTTCCCTTTTTCGCGGCATTTCCCTCATGAGATTGCAAATGACCGCTTCTTTTGTTCGTCGAGCAGGACCACATCGCAGCATGAGATGTCTTGTTTGCGGCTTCACCGCCACTCCTGGCGTCCATGGACACAAAACAAGATTTTGCCCGTTTCGAAAGACGGAGTGCCACCGTCTTGTGGCCATCCAGAGTCCTTTTTTCCTCTCCGGTCTCTGGCCCAACGTTTGCTGCTCCCAGGCGAGGCAGTGCATCAAGTGTGGCCTGGTTGGCCACATGCTCTTTACACTCAAGCTGACATTGAGGCGTTGAAGATTGTTACCATACGGACTTGCCATTCTCTGCGTGGCGCATGGTGCTCGAGTCGTCCGCAAAGACTTGATTCGCTCCCTGGTGACCGACAGCGACGTTGTACTTCTCTTGGCCTCCATGCATGACAATGCTTCGGATAAGTAGTGACATGGCGTTGTTGCCACGGATTTCTCACTATTTTTACTGCCGGGCACCACGTGCGAGGTCTGCAGTGTAGTAGAGTAGCCACGCAGATGGCCAAGTCCTCTCGATACGCGACTCCGGGAGACCGACCTGGCCCGTGTGCACGCGTAGCGTGCGACTCAAAGCATCACGCAGACTGCGTACTATCAACTGTGAGGGACTAAACGCCAATGCCCAGAATCAGAACGTGCAAGACGTGTGTAGGTTTTCCCCGTCTCGTGCATTTTTCTGGTGGATCACGGCCGCGTTCAGATTGAGAAGCCCTGGCAGCCTGTTGCCCAGTCTCGTTGACTCTGTTGCATGGCGGTGTCGACGTTAATGCGCGGTGGACGCGTTTCTATTCGTGCTGCCCTTCTGCTGCTCTGTTGCCCTCCCCCCGATTCGCGCTCAACCCCTCTGCAACGTTGCAGCGTCGCCGTTGTGACGCCGTGGACAAGTTTCTCATCGTGCTTCGCCACGGCTTCTCGGTTGCCCCCTCCCCGCCCCGCGCTCTACCCCTCCCCCTTTTCCCCCCTCTTTCATCGTCTGCGACTATTATTGGCGGTGACTGGACACACGGGTACGATGTCTTCGCGTCATTGTGCCTCTATCGGCGACAGCAGCCCGTCAGACGATGGCCCGCGTCCTCCCCCTCTGCCATCCGAGCGTGGCGATTTGGCGCGCGCCGGGCAGCAAGCCATATTGGCGCGCATTCAAATGTGCCAAGTTTATATTGGGTGTCATGGTCACCTCCGTGATCCTGACTGCCGCCACAACGACTGCAGCAGTGGCATGGCTCCCGCCCAAACGGCCAACTCAACTGTCGCTGGCAGCCGTGGTGGCAGACATGGAGCCGGTGCTGATGCAGCGGGAGAGCTTGACAGCAGCACGAACAAGAAGCAGCGCTAAAGGGAACGCGAAGTGAGGCGGGGAAAGGGACATGTAAGCTTTGCGCATTTCTTAAAGGCATCTTCTAAATGCTAGCTGTGGCCTGGAAAATACTTGGAAAGGAGGCAAGAAGGGAGGTGTCTCAAAAGCACCTTGGTGTTCCGGACGCCTTCCCCAACATGTGGCACACAGACACGGACACATTGCTCTGGCACAGAACACGTTCTATGCGGTCAGTCTTTCCCGGCATTGTGTTTCTCATCGACTACAACCGCCACGCCCTGGGCCTTCGCCGCGGCGTTATCGGCCATGACCGCCACCGTGCTGGCCTTTGCCGGCGACGTCCGCAGACTATCCCCACCGTGCTCCTCAATAAACTGGTCCGTCGCATACGCGCCCGCCTCTACGGCAACCACCTCGTCCGAGTCTGCGCCGACGCCACCAGCGCGGTGTCCAGCTGAGGTGGCACCGCAGCCGAGATGGCCCCGCCGGCGAGTGTATCCGCCATTGGCCTCGTCGCCAACACCACGCGATGGGCAGCTGGGTCCGCCAAAGGTACGGAAGCCGTAGATGAGCGCGTCGGCCGTTTGTTCAGCTCCGAGCACCGCCTCGTCCTCGGCCACCACAGCCACACTGGGAGCAGTGCCAGAGCTTCCGGCGAGCCGATCGCTACCACGGTTTCGCCGCCGACGTCGGTCGACACCGTGGCAAAGGAGGTCCTGGCTGCTGCCGATGAAGGGCAAGACAGAGCCGGCACCATGGACGCCTGCGGTGGGCGACTACAAGCTTATCCCTGACGTTGCTCTCATATTCTTGAAGCACACGGTCCCGCCCCGCTTCCCTGTCTGTGGCACGACGGGAGCGACGGCAGTATAAGGTCGGGTACGAGAGTAATGAAACCATTCGATATATAGAACAGAGAGAAATAATACGACGGTAGACACTAGGCGAAGACGATTGTACGGCATGAGCATCAGAGAACAGACGCACGTATGCACGTCGCCGCCGATGCCGCTGGAAAGCATTTACAGAAACACGAGAACCGCAGCCACCTCGATCATCCATAATGATTGTCATTGATAAACACTATACTGCGCAGAGCAAAACGTGGAGAAGCTCAGTGCAGGCGCCTCGGCGAAAACGTGAGGGACTGGCGTGCAAAGTGAAAGACAACTGGCAACAGTGCAAGGCGCACGAGTGCTTGCAAGCCAGGAAGCAGCAAGCACACAGCATGCCGGCGTCCGGGGACCGACAGAGCTGGAGAGCGTGCGCCAAGACGGTCCAAGGACGAAAACAGCGCCACGAGACCGGTCGAGGCAGACTGACTCGCAAAGAACCGAGGGCACTAGCATGACCACGGACGAGGACGGCGCGACGACGGCGGTCGTGAATCAGTCGTCGTGCCGAGCCTCCCGAGTAAATCAGGCAAGCAGCGAATCGGGCTACGGCAGCCAGAACTGGGAGCCGGTGAACGTCCATCAGATAGATATCGCAGGAGTTCTCTGGGGTCCGCCGGATTCATCCGATAGGTTTTCCCATGGGAACGACATTGGCTGCCAAAACCACACTGTAGTGCCAATACCTTGCCTCATATGCAAGGATTTGGAAGTAACCCCACCACTGTTTTACCGAACTGCTGGTTCTGGAAATGAGTTCACGTCGTTGTTGACCATCGGAAACGCGGGAAGTTCATCTGTTTCTCTTCGGCGAACGGACGTGAATTTAATGGTCAGTCGCGGATGCGGACGTGGGACAGGCCACTTGCTGACAGGCGACGATCACTGAAGACGATGTCCGCGTCCTGCAACGCGGATCGATGAACAAGATCTTTGTCTCCGAGAAGAAAGCGTGGGCTCGTCTTGACGGAGAAATGCTTCCACCGCCAACAACCAGCGAAGAACCTGCCCCCTTTTCTCTCGGTATGACCTACAGGTTTGGCTGCGACGGTATCTGCTCCCCGCGCCGACTCGACTTTCTGACCTGACTCCCGCCGCAGCGGCAGCGGTGGCACCACCGTGCTCGCCACTTCCACCCTGGTCCAACAATTGAATGACCCTGCCGTGACGGAGCGCCGGCAGCCGCATCCTTGCGACGGCGGACAGTAACCGGTTTCAAAGAGTACCGGGCGTGCGTGGAGGTGGTCGGCCGCTTCGCGTTGCGCTACGCGGGCGTCGTGATTGCGGTGCGCAAGGAGGTCAGCGCGGGGGCGGGCGGGGGCGGGATCCTCGGCGTGCGCACGGTGGTGGGGGCGACGCTGCGCGACAATGTCCTAGCGGTGTTTGAGGTGGGCGTCGAGCAGGAGCTTCATTCGTGGGTCTTTTGGTCAGGGGCGGTCACCGGGGACGGGTTCGCGGCCAAAGCCGGCTAACGCGCCCGCAAAGCCGTCTTGATCGCGTTTATCAATGGCCGCCTTGTCGAGTGCGGGCCGCTCCGGCGTGCCGTCGACGCGGCCTATACGGGGCTGCTGCCGACCGGCGCCCGCCCGTGGGTGTTCGTGTCCCTGACCATGCCGCCCGCCGTCGTCGACGTCAACGTGCATCTGACAAAAGATGTTCGCTTTTTGGGGGAAGCCGAAGTTGCGCTTGCCGCCGCGGCGGCGGTGGTGGATGTGCTCAAAGCCGCTGCCGGGTCGCGCATATTTGTGGCGACGGCACTGGCGTCCCCGTCGGGGGAGGAGGGCATCGCGCTGCCACTGGTCACGGGGGACACTAAGGGGCGCCGGGGAGCCGCCGGAGACGATGGCGACGAAGAGTGAGAGGGGGGTATCGGCGAGTCGGCAAATCGCGCCGCCAAGTGGAAGCGCGTCGGGGAGGGCGCGACGGCGGCGGCGGCGGCGCCCACCTGCGTTGCCCTCAACCGGCTGGTGCGGACGGATGCGACCGACACCGCTGGGGCGCTCGATGCCTTCTTTCGCGCCTCCCTTAGGGGGGTGCCAAAGGTGGTGGCTGTGGTGGGAAGGCGCCAGCACTTGCAGACGGGAGGGGACGGTGAGAGAACGGCGGCGGCGTCGGTGGCGGGGGCTTTGGCGACGGTGGTTTCCCCTGGCGGTACAGGCATTATTCAGTTATATCCACTGCCATTTGTTTACACTGTCACGAGCGACTTGTGCAGGCATCTGCCGACTTGCGGATCCGCAGCAATCGTACGAATCCAGGACCCTAACATGGAGAAAGGAGTACGACTGGCAGGATTGACACGGATCTCGGCGAGAAAAATTCCATTGTTTGGTTGACTTGGCACTTAATGTGATCACACTCACATGCCTCCCACCCCGCCGCTACGCTATCACTCCTCATCATCCCCCCCAGTCAAGACCATATGAACAATCTGGTCAATGGCATAAACATCAGTCTCTGCCGTCAGCCAGCGCCGCCTTTCGAGGAATTGTTCCTGGACACTGAGGCCGGCAAACTCATGCTCCAGGGACGTATTGGCCATCATGGCCACCAAGTGGGACACATCCATGTGGGCCGGCTCTGCCACAACTTGGATGATGCCCAGCTGGAGCCTCAGACGAGCAACTGCTTCAGTGGGCAGGCTATCCGTTTTCAACCAGCAGCGCACGATCTGATCCTCAAGAATCTCATCCCACTCCACGACAATGAACTTGGCCGCATTTCGCAGGTGAGCTTTGCTTCCCTCGTCGAGGCCCCCACCGCGTGCAACTCGAGAGTCGGTGGCTTCATTGTACGGAAGGGAGTCTAAGTTGCAGACAACGCGGTAAAGGAGCCGCTTCTTGTACCGGTTCTGCAGGAGCACGATGATGCCGGCATCCAGCGGCTGGTACACAGCGGTCGTGTTCGGGGGCAGCTCGATGATAGTGACCTGCGGGTGCGAGATGGAGCTATGGCAGCCAAGGTTGTCCATAATCAAGTAGACATGATGCGCGGTGCGCGCTTGAACCGCCGGCACGAACACCTCTTCGAACCAGCGCTTGAAGACAGAAGCGTCAGTCCAAGCCGACTTCTGCGAGAAGTACGGCAGCGGGCTCGCATTGCCCTCGCCTTGGAAGCACATCGGCTGAGCTGCCTTGCCAATCATCGTGACCGGCACCTTGTGGGTACCCGTCGCGTTGCAGCAGATAGTCAAGGTGACACGGTGCTTGCTCTTCATAGCCTTCGAGCCACGTGCAGTGCGGCGGTCCTCGGAGGGCACGGATGAGCGCGACGGTAGCCCCCGGTAGAGCAAACCGGTCTCGTCTACGTTGTAGATCAAGTCGACATCAACACCCGCAAGCTGCTGGCGAATGGCTGCCATGCGCTCTGCCGCCTCCTCCACGTTGGCCGAAGCGCCGCTGCCATGCAGAGCAACGTTCACAAGGCCATGACGGGACGCCCAACGTTGAATGAAGCCGCTGGATGCCGCAAAATCAGTGATGCCAAGGTGCTCCGCAGCCTGCAAAGCCTTCTGCCGAAGAATGTCAAAAGACAAGGGCACACGCTTACGGCCCCTCGCGCGCACAGCCAGGAACCACTCCAAGAGGACCTTGTCAATCTGCGAATACTGCCCCGCTCGCGATGACGCTCGGACGCCTGCCGCGCCATCCGCGGCCCGTGAAAGGAGGCTGTCCTTTTGCTTAATGATCTTGTCGAGCCCGCTGCGGTCGTACTGGCTATCCGGCTGCCGGCTGATGTAGTCGATGGTCCGGACCGCCGCATGCCAGCCAATAACACACAGTTTCGTGTCCAACGTCATCGACGTACGGCGCTGGCGAGCGCCTCCGATGCGCCGAGCCGGCGCGCGCGCAGCAGACGGGGATGACAAGACAGCATTGGCCGTCACGGCCGCGGCCCGCGCGGCCGAGGGCCGCCCTCACGCTCTCGGCATGCTTCGCAGCCAATGCCTGGATATGGTCCGCCAAGACCGCCTTTCCGCGGCAGCGGCGGCATCAATAGCATTGGAGAGTGTCATGGTGGTATGAGGATCGCCCTGGGTACGAGTGGTGCGGTACGGTGGGTAGGGAGAGGAGCATAGGTGTGGTCGGTGCAGACGAATCACGCCTAAGTCGGCTGGATCGGCTTGGCCGTCAGCGGAGCTCCGATCGCAAACGGCAGGGGTTATATACTGATCCGTGGAGTTCAAGTAAATCGTTTTGTGTTGAATCAGGTACAAAAACCGGGTGGCAAGTGCATTTTAATTTCACATTCCTCGATCTCTCCGGCTCTGCGGTGCATCCGTGGTCCCGGTTATATCCACGGTGGATATAACTGGGACGGATATAACTGAATAATGACTGTACAGGCCCTATTTTAGGTGCATTTTCTAGACAACGAACGGGAGTACTTCGTTGGAAACGGAAACGACGTGCTTCCTCGTGTGGTTCTCAGGAGTCTGCCCATGTAATTTTCGTTGGAAGAACGAACAGAACATCCTATTTTCTGGGGCAGTTGTGAAAAACTGGTGCCAGACGGATACGCCAACCGCCGGCACCTGCGAGGGCGCCCGACAGACCAGCGGCTCGGCGCCAGTCACGTGGCGGGTGTGACAGAGATCTGACAGCCGAGCCTTCCTCGGATTGCCGATCTAACGAACTGACAAGAGCCTGTCCATCAGAGATCGTTTGTCATTGGCGACTGTGTAGTTTGAAACAAGGCCGGACAAGATCTGACCCAGAGGTCATACAAGCTAGTTTGACCTCTGCTCCCAGAAACGCAGTGCAGGCTGGAGGCAGTCAGCTGATGATGGTCGCGTCGCGGCCTCAGGGGAAAACGCTCGCCAGTCTCCAGGTCCCCGGGCTTAGAGGTCACCGAGCGGTGGGGATGATGGAGATTGTGCGAGTGGTGGGGATGGTGGTGGCAAAAGGGTGTTGAGTGCGATGGCCGAGCAGAGACGATGCCAGTGGCGGTCAGATGGTAACGGTCGATCGCCCATGAGGGCACGACGGCGGCGACGGCTTTGAATTCGTATGGCACTGGAACACCTGACATATTTCGAAGGCTACTTTGTCAAATGCACTTCCACAAGGCAACCCTCGTGGGCTATATCGAATTCGTGGGCTATATCGGAGGGGAGTAAGAAGACTAGGGCCGTTAAAGCGGACGTTACGGACAAAGCGGACGCGTCCGCTTTGTCTTATGGTCCCACGCCTGTCCGTTTCCCATCGGACGCATTCCGGACGGTCCGTAATGCTCAAACGGTAGACCCCCCCCGGCCGTCACGTTACGTAAAGCTCGGCAGCCCCGTGGGAGGGGGTGGCCGACAGAAACACCACAGTCTCGGATCACAAGCCATTACAGCAAGTGTCCGCGAAACGACAGCATCGGCTGAGTGAGGATGAGAGACCAATCAGACGGCGAAGGACAATCGTGGGGATCTCAGATGCACCCAATGAGACCAAGCGGACGAAGCAGACCGTCTCGGACGGTCCGCGTCTGCGTCCGTCTTTTTTGTCCTGTCCGCTTGAACAACCCTACACCTCGACCTTTGAATGCCTCTCATGTCATCCAGGCATCAGTTGCTCAATCATGAAGTTGTCTTGGAAATATTTGGTTTGTCATGAGTGTTTGAAAGTTGTCTTGCCCAATTCGCATCGGTGACTTCGGCGGGTCCGTCGAGGTCTATCGAGGTTCGTTTTGGGACCATCGAAAGGCTATCGAGAGCTCGATGGGACGACGGCGATGGGTCCGAAATATCCAGAGCCCAGTCGATCAAAGACGATCGGCGGCTGCCGCACCAGGTCTGCGGTCAGCAAGCGCTGCACGCCGTGATTCGAGGTGATTCGATGCCCACTGCACCTCCACTGCCAACCGCGGTAGGACCCCCTCGCGTGGTGTGTTGGCCGGGAGTGACGGCGTGAGGCCTCAGTGCGCTTCCTACACTGTAGCACCGTCACACCGAGACCTCTCTCATTACTGTACGATTGTGCCTGTTCGCTTGCGTTGCGCCGTGCTACTGGCTGCTCCCGGTTGGTTTGGCCGAGCCCCGTGCCGACACCGGCCGTGTGTGGTCTTTCTTGACGTCCCGCCCCCTTGTCACCGTCCCACACTGTCACTATGTCGGCCGCCGTGCTGGTTGGGTCGTCGGACTCCCCGACAACGGAGGTGCAGAAGGCGGCAGCGTTGCCCGCCATGCCCGACCTGCCTGCCTCCCTGGTGGCGGGGAACAAAACGGACCCCAACCTGCGGCAGGTCGCCCATATCGCGGACAAGATCCGGGAGCGGGTTGCGGAGAACCGTACGTTCTTCTCTTTTGAGTACTTCCCCCCCAAGACGGCGTCGGGGGTGGAGAACCTGTATGACCGCATTGACCGTATGGCGCGTGTCGAGCCCCTGTTTTGCGATATGACGTGGGGCGCCGGCGGGTCGACGTCGGAGCTCTCCCTGGACCTGAGCGGCAACATCCAAAAGTATCTCGGTCTGGACTGCATGATGCACTTGACGTGCACCAACATGCCAGCGGGCAAGGTTCGGGAGGGTCTGGACGGCGCCAAGGCGCGGGGCATCCGCAACATCTTGGCACTGCGGGGAGACCCCCCGGCGGGTCAAGAATGGAAGCAGTGCGAGGACGGGTTTGCGCACGGGGTCGACCTGGTGCGTTTCATTCGTGAGGAGTATGGCGATTACTTCTGCATTTGCGTGGCAGGCTACCCAGAGGGCCACCCGGCGGGCTCTCTCTCTGGCGCCATCACCTACGAGCAGGAGATGGAGCACTTGGAGGACAAGGTCAAGGCGGGCGCCGACCTGATCATCACCCAGATGTTCTACGACGTGGACATCTTCCTCCAGTTCGTGCGGGATTGCCGCAAGCGGGGCATTGAGGTGCCCGTCCTGCCAGGTATCCTGCCCATCCAGAACTACGCGGGCTTTAAGCGCATGACCGGCTTTTGCAAGACGCAGGTGCCCCCGTCGGTGGAGGAGGCGCTGGAGCCGATTCGCGACGACGACGCGGCGGTCAAGGCGTACGGCATTCAGCTGGCGGCCGACATGTGCCGCCGCATCCTCGACTCAGGCCTGTCGCCTGGCATCCACTTCTACTCCCTCAACCTGGAGAAGAGTGTGATGGCGGTGGTGGATGAGCTGGGTTTGGTCCCTCAGACGCAGTCCATCCGGTCGCTCCCGTGGCGGCCGGCGACGCTGGACAAGCGGAGGACGGAGGACGTGCGGCCCATCTTTTGGGCCAACCGGCCCAAGTCCTACCTCGAGCGCACGTCGGCGTGGGACGACTTCCCCAACGGCCGGTGGGGGGACAACCGCTCGCCCGCGTTCGGCGACATCTCCAACCACCACCTGGTTGGCTCGGGCGGCCTGGTGACCGACGACGCGCGGGCGGCTTCCCGTGAACTGTACGGCGCCATCAAGTCCGAGCATGACGTGGTGGAGGTGTTCACACGCTTCTTCAAGGGCACCCTGAAGCGCCTTCCGTGGGTGGAGGCGTCGGAGCTGGCCAGCGAGACGGTCGCCATTTCTACCCCCTTGCTGTGGCTGAACCGCAACGGCCTGCTGACGATCAACTCGCAGCCGCGCGTCAATGCCGCGCCGTCGACGGACATGAGCGTTGGCTGGGGCGGTCCCGGCGGCTTTGTCTACCAAAAGGCCTACGTGGAGTTCTTCGCGTCGCCCGAGATGACCGATGCCCTCTTTGCGGCCGCCGAGCGCTTCCCCTCCCTGACGCTCTACGCGGCGAAGGCGCACTCGAAGGAGCTCCGCACGACCTCCAAGTGCCCGGGCGCCAACGCCGTGACGTGGGGCGTCTTTCCCGAGCGAGAGATCATCCAGCCTACGATTGTGGACCCCTACTCATTCCGCGTTTGGAAGGCCGAGGCGTTCAACCTGTGGCTGTCCCACTGGGCGGACCTGTACGAGGCGGAGGACACGGCCAAGGAAGTGCTCAAGGGTATCCACGACACATACTCTCTAGTCAACATTGTCGACAATGACTTCGTGGCGGGCGACATCTGGCGCATCTTCTCGGATGTCATTCCGTCCACGTGCGGTGCTACCAAGGTGTCGGCCCGCAGCAGTGCTTGAAGTCCCGCGTTGTGTGTGTCACTCTGTGACGTGTGTGGATGTGTGGGTAGGTTTTGCAGTATCCGTTGCCTGGCAACGCGACGTTTGGGTCATTCGGTCTGTGTCCTCCTGTACTGTTGTTGACACTCGAATCCGTAGGAATGGCTTAACGCTGGGTGCAAACAGAGGTGTATCGATACCGATTCATGTGGTTGCGGGATTTGGTAGGGAGACCATGCCAGTATTGCTAGTAGCGGAAGCACCTCGACGAACGTGGAGGGTACAGTCCGTCTCGGGTACTGCAGACCACAGATAGTGGACCATGCCCCTTCCTCAATGCATAATGCTCTCGGCGTGGATCACGGTATTAGAACGGCACTCAAGAACAGGTCGTAGGGCCAACGACCGGAGGGGACACCGGAGGTTGCGCTCGTCGCCCCAGCCAGTGAACGAAAAATAAGATGACGGAGCGGCGTCAGCCATGAACCCCCATCTTCCCCTGTGAAAAACAACTCCCGGTGACTCCCAGACGACTCCCACACGACACCCCAACAGCTCTGAGCGTCCAAGACCCTTGACGCGAGGAGCGCAAGGGGACGTGGTAAAGAAACACGCGGGCGTCCCGCAGCAGTGCAAGTCAGTGCAAAGTTAGGACAAATAAAAAAAGGCACGATCCCGGCCAAACGCGAGCAAGACAGAAAGGAAGGCTCGCCGCTCGTCCAACCGAACAGTGAAAAGAAAAAGAAAGGGGAGGATAAACAAGCTGTACAATGCAAGCAGTCCACACAGAAGCGTCCTCGTTTACGACACACATGGGACCTACTCATACATTCAGCCAAACGACACGGTCCAAAAAAACAAGTGCAACACAAGAGAGAAGAACAAGCACGTGCGGTGGTGCCTACACCCCACTGCGACCCCTACAACCGTCGGCAGTGTCTTGTGCTGTGCAAGCGCGGGCACGCGCGCGTGCCGACCGCCCTCAGCGGCCGCGCCCGCGGGCGCCCCGGCGGCGGCGTTCCAACGTTGCGCTGCTCAGCCCCGCCGAGCCAGCGCCGAGTGCCCCCGCCGTGGCGAGCCCGCCCCCATTGGCCGCGCCCCCGCCGCCGTCGCCGCCCTTGGCCCCGAGCCGCGAGTGCACCGACAGGCGCTCATGGACGGAGCGGCGGGGCTCCCCGCCGCCCCCACCGCCGCCACTGCCGCCGCCGCCGATGCGCGCGTGCACCTGTCGCGCCTTGTCGCCGCCACCGCCGCCGCTGCTGCCAATGCGGGCGTCCAAGCCGCGCCCGCTGGGAGGGGCGTCTCCAATGCTCAGGCGCGCGCGCTTGAACGCCGCCTCCTTGTTGCCGCCGCCGGGGCCGCCGCCGGGGCCGCCGCCGCCGCGGCCGCCCCCCCCCCCCCCGCCGCCGGCCATGCAGGCGCGCGTGCCATCCCGCCCTGACCCCCGCCCCCCTCCATTGGGGCGGCGGGACAATCGCCCGCTTTTGGACGGCGGCCGGCCTCCCGTACAAGAGCGCCGCGTTCGTGCACGGCTAGACGACGGGCGCGACGGCCATCCGCTCTCACCTGGCGCACGGCGGTTTGCGCACCCGCACGGCGGTCGTGACTACCCCTGTTGGCCAAGCCCCCCGCGAGGACCGGCGGGCCCTCCTCACGGTCCCCCTCAGTGGGACCTTCTTTGAGGGCCGGCGGGTCTCCCAAAAGCCCCCCCTCGGTGGTGCCCTCTTCGCGGGCCGGCGGGTCCCTCACAAGGCCCCCCTCGGTGGAGCCCCCCTCGCGGGCCAACGGGTCCCCCACAAGGCCGTCCCCGGTGAAACTCTCCTCGACGGCCGTCGGACGACCATCGGTGCGCGTACGGCGGCCCCCCCCCCTGTGACGGACCCGCCGCTGGGCATCTTCCACCAAGCACGTGGGCTCCCGCCTGGCGGCCGCCGTTCATCCCTCCGACGCTCTGGAGCGGCGCGTCACCCGGCAATCCGCACGGCGGGCACGCCTACGAGTGAACGCTGACGCCCGCCCAACAGCCGAGCACATCCTCGCCGTTGACCTTGATGCCCGCGCCGCCGCCACCGTTGCCGCAGCTTACGCTGGCGGAGGCGGCGGGGAAACCTCTGTTCGTCATCGGCGGCAACCAAGTCCCGCCCCAGCAGCAGACGATGCAGGCGGCGACGCTCCGACCACTTTTCGCACTCAGTGGGGGCCAAGCCCCGCCCTCGCAGCAAACGACGCAGACAGCGGCGCCCCAACCACTGAATGTACTCGTGGGGAGCCACGCCCTGCCCTTGCAGCAGACCTCGCCGGAGGTTGCGCCCCAACAGCTGTACGTTATCGGCGGGAGCCAAGCCCCGCCCCCGTCGTCGTACATGCTGATGCCTGCTCGCGTACAGCCTCCCCACCGAGACCTCCTTCACCCTTCCATGCCGTAACGGCAGTAAACTACAACTTGTTTAAGTCGATGGGGTCTAGCCTAGGCTGGACTGATGAGGACCGCGTGCCGCTGTGCCGCGCGCTTCTCGAGGTGAGCGGTGATCCGGTGATGGCTACCGGGCGGTCAAATGACGAGCTGTGGGCGGCTGTGCACAAGAAGTGGACGGACCTGATGGCCGAGAAGGGTCCTCTGCGCATCAAGCGCCACGTGAGCGCGCTCGAGAAGCAGTTCAAGAATATTCGAAAGGGGGTGAGCACCTTTACCTCTCACTACCTGGCGGTCAAGAACATGCAAACTACTGGCAAATTGTCGGAGGAGGACATCATCAGTGGGCCATCGCACGGTACTGCTCACTGGACATCTCTGAGGCCATTTGCAAAGAACGGGAGCAGGACAAGCGCAAAGGCAAGGCGGCAGAGCGGACGGCCAAGCTCGCGCATTGCAAGTGGATGGCATGCTGGCGCGTGCTGCGCACGTCGGATAAGTTCAGCGGCGCAGCCAACACAACGGAAGACCAGAGCGTGGACCCGGATGACTCGTCGGACAAGGACGCCGACAGCGGCAGTACAAGCAGCCCCAGTACGCGCAACAGGGGCTACCAGCGCCGACGAGTGGCAGTAAGACCGCCAAGCAGATGAGGTCCGACGACGCGGGCATGGATAGGAACGTCAAAGCGAGCACGGCGGTTGATGACAAGCTGACGGCGGCGCAGAGAGAGGGCACCGCGCTGTGCGTTTTCGACTCCCCTGCCATGCGCAACACCCCGGAGGCGGCCAGTCATCGCCGAGCTGTGATGCAGAAGATGATGGCAAGTACCGGCCTGGCGGAGAAACCCGCGCCACCTGCCTCACCTAAGCCGGCCAAGACCAAACCTGTGACGGAGACCCTCGTTGTCGAGGTTGACGACGGCGTGGCCGCCCTGGACGTCTCCTCCATCCCTGCGGATGCGACTTCGTCGGCGCCGCCGGCGCCCGCCTCAACCGCCGGAGCCAACTCACCGACGGGGGAGAACCCACGGGCGGCGTCCGTGGCAGCAGATTCCACTGCAGCTGCCACGGCTCCGGCGGACAAGGCGGCGACGCCGGCGGCGCTAGCGAAGCAGCGCAGCGGGGGGGGCGAAAACAAGTGCGGCCGCAAGGCGCAAGCCGCAAAGCAGCTGGCCGCCTCTGCGTCTCTCAACAAACGGCTCTAGACCACCCGCGGTCTCGAGCACAGCAGCGCGTCTGAAACAACGACGACGACCAGAACGGAGTCTGAGTAGTGTGTTAAGTGTGTTGCTTTTTTCTTTGTGCCGTAGCTCCACGTGACAGCAGTCCGATACCACGAAAGGTTTTTTTTTCATCCCTCCTCGGTTTTGTTTTGTCCTGCACTTGTGTCCACGCCAATCTCGGTGCACACTGTTGCCAGTGACGTAGCGCATACAGCGGGGCGGCGGCTTCAGAGCCATCCGCAGCCGCGTCCCCCACTAGCTTCACGCCGGGCGCGTCAAAGAGTTGGTCTCTCATATTCCCCCTAACCCACCATTGCCCGCCTCTCTCCCCTCCGCACGTCGCACCCCGTCCGCCATGCCGCCGACAGCATCACTACAGCAACGGTGGTGCCAACATTGGCTGTTGCTGTAGCGGCGGCAGCCCACGCTGTCCTCGCCGCCAGTACTACAGGAGTGCCCGACAGGGCGGTAAAAAATGCTGTGCCGCAGAACAGCTGTCTAAGGACCATCACCTCCCCCGCCTGTCCGCCCGACGAGCGGCTTCCTGCCGCCACGGCCGCTGCACTAGGCGGCACCAGCCAGGCTGCCGGCCGTGCTGAGGGTACGCCGCCCAGTCAGGCTGCCCGCCGCGGGAGCGTGCCGCTCATCCAGGGCGGCCGCCGCGGGAGGGCGCCGCCAAGCCAGGGAGGCCGCCACGGGAGCGCGACACCTAGCGAGGCTGCCCGCCGTGCCCAGGGGGCGCCGCCCAGGCAGGGCTCCTGCCGCGGGAGAGCACCAGCCAGACCAGCTGCCCGCCGTGCCCGGGCACGGCGCCCACCGACACTGCTAGCTGTATGGGGGCGCGGCGCCTACCAAGGCTGCCCGCCGCGCGGGGGCGCGGCGCTTCGCCAGACTGCGCGCCGTACCGCGAGCGCGCCGCCCAGCGAGGGCGCCCGCCGTGCGGACCGCCACCGTCGCCGACGGTAACCGAGGTTGTCGCCGCGGGCGCCGCCGTGCGCCGCCAACAGCACGCGTGCCGCATCTGAACGCGTTTGTGCCGCAACGGAACGCGTTTTGTTCGGCCAGCCTAGAATCCCGAAGATCGAACATCACTTATTGTAACACAACAGAATGTGGATCACGTCATAGGGGGGAGGGAAGCATCCCACACGAGCCCCCTGCGAACGTGCACTGCTATAGAGCCATCGGAACAGGGAAGTCGGGCTGCCAGAGGTGATGAAACAAGGCACGGTTTTGTTTGCCGGCGACGACGGTGCCTCCCACCGTCGTCGCCCTTCGTCCTAAAAGGGCGGAAACCGTTGCGTGGGCACAATTCCGCTAATGGGAATTGGCCCGCGCCGCAGACCAACCAATACAACTGACTACAATGCAAGACAAGTCCCCCAATGCGGTGAGAAGATACGAGGGGGAATCGGCACCGGGAGCCGGTACCTGACGTGGCGGCCGGTGGCGCGACCACGTGGGAGCGCTCGCCGCCCGACATAACCGCCGCCCCGCGCGGGCCCGCCGGCCGCGGCTACGCGCCGCCAGGCCGGGTTGCATGCACCGCACGGCCCCAGCCCCAGTGTGGGCGCAATGATTGTGCCCGAAGGGGACACCAGGCCCGTGTGTCGGTGGCGATCGTGTCCGCCCGACTCCGGCTCCCCCCGCGCGGTGCCCCGGCACCACCCCCGACCGGGTGGTGCTACATCACCCTATTCCCAGCGGCTGCCGTCCGCGGTGGCCGATTGAGCGACCATCAAGGTGACCGGGGCAAGTCCCAGAGACTTGAAGAGGCGCCCGCGGTAGCGTAATGCCGGGGGTGGCAGCGGAGAAACCGGCAGCGGCCCCGGCGGCAGTCCCGGCGGTGGCCGCAACCATCTTGGCTTGCGGCGGCTGTCGGCCTTACGGACCCGAAAGTCAAGGGGCCGCAGTGCCGTCGGCTGCGCGGCCACCAACTTCCCCCTGCGACAGGGAGGAAGCGCGTCCCAAAGGGAACCCGCCCATACCCGGGAGGCGCGAAACCGGCCACAAGAAGCCCGACGGCAGCGGCACAGAAGGCCGCCCACCCCCCGCCACCGCGGCCGACGAAGACGCCGCGCGTCCGGGCCACCGGCAAGACGGCCAGCGATTGGCCCCCCTGTGATCCGGCGAGCAACGCCATGCGGCATAGCGGCGCGACCACGCCAGCGCCGGCGGGCGAGGCGCCCCACAGCCACGGGCAGTGCGGCCCCCAACTTCCCCCTACGACAGGGAGGAAGCGCGTCCTGTGGGGAATCCGCCAATACCCGGGGGGCGCGAAACCGACCGCGCGAAGCCCGCCGGCGTCAACAAAGAACACCGCCCGCCTTCGGTCATCTCGGCCGACAAAGACGCCGCGCATCCATGCCACCGCCAACACGGCCAGCGATTGGCCCCACCGTGATCTGGCGGGCAACGCCATGCGGAATAGCGGCGCGACCACGCCAGCGCCGGCTGGCGAGGCGCCCCACAGCAACGGAAGTGCGGCCCCCAACTTTTTTCTACGACAGGGAGGAAGCGCGGCCCAAGGGGAACCCGCCCATACCCGGGCGGCGCGAAACGGACCGCACGAAGCCCGCCGGCGGCGGCAGAGAACACCGCCCGCCTTCGGTCATCTCGGCCGACGAAGACGCCGCGCGTCCATGCCACCGGCAAGACGGCCAGCGATTGGCCCCCCCGTGATCCTGCGTGCAACGCCATGCGGAATCGCGGCGCGACCACGCCAGTGCCGGCGGGCGAGGCGCTCCAGCGCCACGGGCAGTGCGGCCCCCAACTTCCCTCTACGACAGGGAGGAAGCGCGTCCTGCGAGGAACCCGCCTTTACTCGGGGGGCGCGAAACCGTTCGCGCGAAGCCCGCCGGCGGCGGCGGAGAACGCCACCCGCCCCCGCGCACTGCGCCCGACGAAGACGCCGCGCGTCCGTGCCACCGGCAAGACGGCTAGCGATTGGCCCCCCCGTGATCCTGCGTGCAACGCCATGCGGAATCGCGGCGCGACCACACCAGCGCCGGCCGGCGAGGCGCCCCACCGCCACGTGCAGTGCGGCCCCAAACTTTCGCTCACAACAGGGAGGAAGCGCGTTTCGCGGGAGACCCGCCCATACCCGGGAGGCGCGAAGCCGACCGCGGGAAGCCCGCGGGCGGGGGCAGAGAACGCCGCCCGCCCCCGGCCACCGCGGCCGACGAAGACGCCATGCGTCCGTGCCACCGTCAAGACGACCTGAGGTTGGCGGACTGAAGATGGCATTCGCAGTCGACGCTCGGCGCTTCTCTTAGCCTGTGGCGCGCCCGGCGGCGTACCGAGTGCTGCCTCACCGACGTCGTTTTCCAGCCCACACCCTGCCCGCTTCTCGGGCCCCGCCCCACTGGTGATGCAGCTAGCCCGACGCCGACTGCCGCCAAGGGCAGCGCATTCGTTTGGCAATCCGCCCAGCCCTGCATTTGCCGGTGTCAAAAGCTGCGCTTCACCGGCGCACTGCCGAACCCGGCGACAGCCGGCACGAAGCGCAGCGCCGCACTCTTTCAGCGCCCACCGCGGCACCCTCCAGCAAACAGGGCGACGCCCCACAGGCGCGTCGCGCACCACGGTGCCCGTCGGCCACAGGTGCAGCGCCTCACCGGTGATCCGCTGAACCCGGCGACCACCAGCGAAAACGGCAGCGCCCGGCCGGCCTCAGCCCAACCTGGTGACCGCCAGCAGTAGGAGCGGCGCCCCACAGGCGCATTGCCCAACCCGGTGACAATCAGCACCAAAGACAGCGCCCCACCGGCCCTCCGCCGAGCTCGTCGCCTGTCGCCACCAAGGGCAGCGCTCTACCGGCCCATCGCCCCTCCACGCGCCGCCCGCTGGCAACAAAGATCGCGACCCACTGGCGCAGCGCCGAACGCGGCGCTCGAAAGCAATGAGGGCGGCAATTGGCACCGCCTGGGCCAGGGGAAGCCGCCTCACACATTTCTCTCCTACGCTGGCGCCGCCGCCAATGGCGACGCGCTATCGCAGCCGACAACAACCGTGCCGAAAAGAACCACTACCCCACGGGCGACACGCCTTCCACCTGGCTAACACCGCGTCGGCGTTCAAGGGGCGCCCCGCCGGTGACTCGTCAACGTTGAATATCGGCTCCGGGGTGCCGGCCGTCCGGCGATGCACACCCCTGGATTCCAGGCCGCATGACGGCGCGCCAGCGCCGCTGCGCCGCAGTTCACATGGCCGATGCACCGTTGCGGCGTCACCAGCGCGTATTTTCCCGACGTTGTCGTCCACCGGGGCCACGCCCCCGACGCGGCGCTGCCAGGGCTGGACGCGCAGCCACCCAAACGGCGGGAGACCCCGAGCACCAGTCAGCTTTCCCCACTTGGGGTACGCCAGCACCGGCATCGCCGCCGTGACCACGACAGCCGAGTAGATCCGAGGCGGAGGAAAACGTCCTCGGCGGCGACCGCCCACGTCTCGATCGCCGCTTCGACGTCCACAACGACTCGTCGGCGAGGCGGCTGGCCACGTTCGACCGCGCCCATGCGCCGTTGTCACGTCGCCACACCGTCTTGTCCCGACCTTTTTGTCCGCCGGGGCCACGCCCCAGACGCGGCGCTGCCAGTGCTGGGCGTCCCGCCACCTCCCGGCGGGAGGCGCTGAGTGTGGCACAACCCCGTAGCCACGGGCCCGAAGAGGCAAGTATCCCACCACTGCCGTCGTAAAAACGTGCCCCCTATAGGATCACCCTATCCGGGAAGAGGGGCCGCCAAAAGTACAAGACAAAAGGCACGGTTTACTTGCCGGCGACGACGGTGCCTCCCACCGTCGTCGCCCTTCGTCCTAAATCGGGCGGAAACCGTTGCGGGGGCCCAATTCCCCTAATGGGACTTGGCCCCGGCCGCCGACCAACCAATACAACTAAGTACAATACGAGGCAAGTCCCCCAATGCGATAAGTAGAGACGAGGGGGATCGCGGCTGCCGGGGCGCGCCTGACGTGGCGGCCCCTGGCGAGGCCACGCGGCGCCGCGCGCGGGCCCTAAAACCGCGACGGCGCGCGCCGCCCGGATTGGGCGCCGGGCCCACGCCACCGCTCCCCGCGTGGCCGTCTGGCCCGTGCCGGGCGTCCCGCTGCTTGCCACCCGCGGGCCGCGTGCCCCCAGTCCCTGTCAGGGGTTTCCAGCACGACCCCCGCCCGGTGGTGCTACATCATCCCCTCCCAAGCTACCGCCGTCCTCGGCGGCGCATGGCGGGGGCGGCTCGGCCCGGGGGACCCGTGACACGGACGGCGGCGGGGCGGCGCGCCCGAGTCGCGGCCGCGGCGTCGGCGGCGTCGGCCGGTGCGGCCACCGACGGGTGCCGCGCTCCGGCGACCACCGCGGCGACGGTGGCGGCGGATACGACGGGCAACGCGCCCCAGGGTCCGTCGGGCATGACAGGGCAACGCCCCCGCTCGACGACGCCGCCTCCTGTGCCGGGCGGTGCCGCGGCGGTGGCGGCGGCCGGAGGTACGCTCGGAGGCGGGGCGTCGGTCGCGGCGGCGGGGGCCGCCGGCCGCTGGGGTGGCGGATCGGCGGTGCGGCGGCCCGAATCGGCGGGACGGGGTGCGCTGGCAGCGTCGTCGGCGGCGTCCGGAGGGCGGTCGCGCTCAGAGCTTGCGGAGAATCTTCTCCGAACGGCGACATGGGCCCGGGTCCCCGACCGGGACCATCTGCGACCGACGCCGCGGCCGCCTCGGGCGCTCCCGCCGGGACAACGGGACCCAGTCCCCAACACGGCCGTTCTCCCGCCGCCGGCGGCCCCGGCACCGCTGCCCGTCGGGGTGCCGATCGAGGTCGCGGACGCCTGCGACGTGGACGGCGAGGGCCCTTGGCGGACGTTGCGCGCCGCGTCCGGGGGCGCCATGCCGGGACCCGGCGACACGGCTGCCATCGACGAGGCATGGACCCGCATGCCCACCGTGGGCGAGGCGGGCGGGTACTTGGCCCCGGACGCGGCGCCGAACGTCTTGAAGTCGTTGGCCGCCGTCGAGCGCCCGCTCGCCGCCGAGTACTTCCGCCACATTGTGCGGGTGAACGAGGTCGCCGTACTCCTGCCGGAGCCGATGGCGGGCGTCACCGAGATGTTCTGCATCGACGGCGCCGAGGGGTTCGCGTGGCTTGTGGCGCTACAGCGCCAGCTGCCGACGCTGCGGGAGACGACGTGGGGGGACGTGAGCGTCGGGTTGGAGTCTTGGGTGGGGCGTGAGCCCCTCCTCACCTCCATTCCTCTCCCCAGGTGTTGGAACGTCGTGCTCAACGCCGCTGTAAGCCCTGCTGCTGTAAAAAGCAAAGTTCAAGAAACCAGGTATTGACAGGGTTCGAACCCCCGACTCCCGGACGCGACCCAAAGGTCACGCCTTTTGAGAGTGGGTGCCTTACTTCCAACCAGGCTACCCATGCGACTTCCTCGCGGTTTGGTGACCGCTGGTGCATTCCACATTTGTACCCGTGCGATTTTGAGTGAAAGTTTTGCGATTTCACATTTTTTGTTCTTGCGCTTCTGATGCTTTGAT
>ENA-ORXT01001614-ORXT01001614.1-marine-metagenome-genome-assembly--contig:-NODE-1614-length-29493-cov-44.948089_pt1 | contig 29493 bp, 27 predicted proteins | sample MGYA00237868_ERZ511482 | MGnify/ENA metagenome assembly ERZ511482 | reverse complement strand
TACGTTTTTTGCCTTGATCCATTTTGAACAATTCTAAATCCTTTTCCGTCATCTAAAAATAGAAATGGTATAAGATGGAAATTTGTATCCTCTAACTTTTGTTGCTTTTTTCTTTGGCTGAATAAATAATAAAAAGAGAATAAGATTCCTAAAACAAAGATGCAAAGTCCTAACCAAGAAAATGAGTTTTTCTGAAAAGTAGATTTTTTCATGTATAATTCTGGAGAAATGTCATCTAATGAAGTAAAATATATATCGTAACAACCCTTTGGCAATATTCTCTCTCCGCAGGGAATGAGATCCATACTAGTGGACTTACTGACTTCATAAGAGTGGACTACTTCATCGGTAGAACAAAGTTTAATTTCGACTATATAACGTTCTGCAAGTTTTCTTTCTTTTGCTATTTTTCCTATGATCGAGAAAATATCCTCAGGTATTATTTCTAGCTGATTCTCGAAGGATATTTTATAAGTCATATCCTCCTTTTGTATAGGTAAGATACGTGAACTTACATCAGCAGTGCAGGAAGCAATCTGATGCCCGATCATCCTTAGGGAGGCAATATTCCGCTTTTCTTTTATAATCTGATTTAAGGGTTTACCAGCTCCGAGTAAAACCAAGGAAGCCAGAAAAATGAAATAAAACGAAAGTTTCCTTATGTCTATAAGTTTTAAAAGCATTTTGCAAATTTAGAGTTTTAATGATCGTTATTAACTCCTTTGTGGTAATTTTACAAGGGTTTACATTATTTTACATTGAATTATGGTTTTTAAATACTCATCTGATCTACCTTTATATCTTTTGAGAGTCTTTGATGTTTGGTAGTTTTTTAAAAAGCTTAAATTTATAAAATGAATGCATTTAGAAATAGCTTTTTTATTTTATTAAGTATTGCTTTTGCTTTACCTGAGATTAGTTTTGCTCAGGAGAAAAGTGAACGCCTGCTAGACTATGGAATATCGGTCAACTATCCTCCGCTTTCCATACCTAGAAAAGTGCTAGAAGACGGAGAATCAGTATCTGATCTTAATGAGCATTATAAGACTTCATGGATAAATTCTTACATGGGGATGACAGTTTTTACACTACACGAAGGAATAGAAAAGCTAGCTAAAAGTAAGGATGATAAAATAACGAAGCAACAAAAAGATAATATGCTAACTTCAGATAAGGGGAGCGCAGTAACAATAAGTGTTAAGTATATGCCGGATAATACACTTAAGCACAATGATATTCAAGAGTATAAATATTCCTTTAGTATGGATCCCGATATGGAGGCAGAATTTCCAGGAGGAAAAGATCTAATGAATCAATACTTAGTAGATAATTTGATACCGAAAATACCTAATGATGTATTCGGCCAATATCAGCTGGCGGCTGTTAAATTTACAATAGATGAGACAGGCCATATAGTAGATCCTTATCTTCACTGGACGTCAGAAAATGAAGAGGTAGACACATTACTACTAGAGACTATTTGTAAAATGCCGACTTGGAAACCAGCCGAGTATAACGATGGGACTAAGGTAAAACAAGAATTTGTCCTCACCGTGGGAGATAACAATAGTTGTGTTATGCCTACGTTAAATCTCAGACTTAAAAGCTTTAAAGAGCTTCAAACCCATTAGAGGTTAGGTCACTCTATCCAGACTTCATCGAAATCTTTCTGAAGATGTTTTTCTTTATGGAATTTTATGAAGGCTTCTAAATCGCCAAACCATTCTATTATAAATCGTCGGTCTAAGAAGGTTTTAGTTTCACGAACTAATTCATGATAGCTATGCCAAGGATCGGATAAGAAATCCTTCACACCACCATGCTTTCTACGATTATGATGAATGTAATAAATAAGATAGGTAAATTTAGTTTCATAATTTATAACAGACCTTTTAAAAGGAGTATGAAATAGGTTTCCTTTTCTGTTGTATTTTTTGTTAATGGCCTGAGTGTAACTATTAAATACCCTAGACCACTGAGTGGCTATAAGCTTATGAAGATCTCTGGAACCAGACGCTACTTCAAGAAAAGTAGTTTCTGTTTTTTTTACGATTTTTAATTGGGATAGATTTGATTTGACGAATAATTTCTTCTTCTGAACAAATAGAGATTGCAAAATGGAAATGATTTTCTAATAATGCGTAAGCATAAAAGTTAATGTATCCTCCTAGCTTCAATTTTATAAGTGATAAAAAATAGTGTTTGTTCTCATCTTTTGGAAATAGATTTTCTTGATTATTGGTTCGATCAAATACATGATAGAATCGACCATATTCAAAACTTGCTAATGTGTTTTTCATATTACTAAAATAATGATTTTAGTTACTTGTTTCAAAATAAACCTTTAAATTGTTTTGAAAACCTCTAAAGGGCTCCAAGCCCTTTAGAGGTTTTTCTTAGAAGGATTTTTATTCTTTTATCGAATAAGCTATTATATTTGCAACTCGATAAAAAATAAAATAATGAAGATTTCAGTAATAGGTATTACATCTCTTTTCTTGGTACTACAACTCGGCTTCTTACAAGCTCAAGATTTCTATGATATCAATACTTTAGAAAGTATAGAAATAACCTTTGAGGAGAGTAATTGGGATCAGCTATTAGATGAGGCATATGCTAGTACTGGAGATTATATTCTAGCAAAAGCAGTTACTATAAATGGTATTACCTTTGATAGCGTTGGTGTTAAATATAAGGGCAACAGCACTTACAGACCTAATCAGACAAAAAATCCTTTTCACTTAGAATTGGATACTTATAAGGAGCAAGAATATGAAGGCTATACAGATATTAAACTTAGTAATGTTGCAAAAGATCCTTCCTTTCTAAGAGAGGTGTTATCCTACCAAATTATAAGAAAGTATATGGATGCACCACTTTCTAATTATGCCAACGTATTTGTAAATGGAAATCTAATAGGACTTTATAGCAATTCTGAGTCTATCTCTAGGAAATTTATGAACAATCGTTTTAATTCTAAGAATAATACTTTTGTAAAATGTAACCCTCCTGCAGGTGCTGGACCAGGTTCTAACGATTTCCCTAATCTAGTCTACATAGGTGAAGATAGTACAAACTATTATGATGCGTATGAGTTAAAATCCGAATCGGGCTGGGCAGAATTAATAGATCTATGTGACACGCTATCGAATCATACAGATGTTATCGACGAAATACTAGATGTAGACAGAGCTCTATGGATGCTGGCCCTAAATAACGTGCTTGTAAATTTAGATAGTTATATTGGTGGCTTTGCTCAGAATTATTATTTATACAGAGATGATAATGGAAGGTTTGTTCCAGTGATCTGGGATCTTAATGAATCTTTTGGAAGATTTACGATGACAGGGTCAGGTAATGTGAACAGCACAGCCGCAAAGCAGCAGATGAGCCATCTATTGCATGAAAATGATTCGGGCTTCCCCTTAATAATGAAGCTTCTAGGTATACCATTATATAAGCGTATGTATCTAGCACATTACAAAACAATACTATTAGAAAACTTCGAAGATGGAAGTTATTTTGCAACAGGACAATTATATCAGGATCTTATAGATGAGTCTGTACAACTGGACAATAATAAATTTTTTACGTACAATAACTTTGTCTCTAATCTGACTACTGACGTCGCTGGAGGTGGAGGTGGTCCAGGAGGAGGATCTACTGTTGGTATAACTAATTTGATGGAAGGAAGAACAGATTTTATACTTGGACTGACTGACTTCTTGCACGTACAGCCTTCGATTGACGATATAGAATTTTCTACATCTACGCCGATTATAGATGAGATGATTACGATTGTTGCTAAAGTATTAGATGAGGAAGAGGTTTATCTAGGATATAGAAGTGATGAGTATGGTGTCTTCGAAAGAATCCAGATGTTTGATGATGGCATGCATAATGATGGTGAGGTTGATGATAATATATATGGAGTGGAGATCTTATTAGAAAGAGCTGTGACTCAATTTTACATATATGCAGATAATAATAACATTGGGAAGTTTTCACCAGAACGTGCAGAACACGAGTATCATAATATCATTGCATCATCTATAAATTCTGGAACTGGGGATATTGTTATCAACGAGTTTATGGCTTCTAATGACATTACAGAAGCTGATCAAGATGAGGAGTTCGATGACTGGATAGAATTTTATAATACGGGATCATCAAATTTGGATCTGGAAGGGTATTTCCTTTCAGACGATTTTGAGGATCTTATGAAATGGTCTTTTCCTGCTGGGGCAATTGTAGAAGCAGATGATTATCTAGTTGTGTGGGCGGATGACGATGAGGAACAAGAGGGGTATCATACAAACTTTAAGTTATCAGCCAGTGGAGAATCTATTTTCTTAGTGGATGCTACAGGTGCAATTGTAGACGAAGTAAGTTACATCGACCAAACTGCAGATATTTCTTATGGAAGATTTCCAAATGGTACAGGAGATTTCCAGACGATGAATCCTACCTTCGGTGCGATGAATTCTGATCTTACAAGTACGAATGAAAATACTGAACTAATCTTATTCAATATTTTTCCTAATCCTACTTCAGACAAAATACATTGTATAGCTTCAGAAAAAATAACCTCACTTTCTATATACGATGCCTCTGGTCTAAATGTTTTTACAAGTTATCCGGAAAGTATGGAAGTAAAATTAGATATGGAAAACCTTGCAGTAGGAATGTATATTATAAGTGCTGTTACAGAAGAGACTACTAGCTTGTCACAGATTGTTATTAAGCAATAGTAATTGAAATAATCGTGAGTAATATTGAAAATCTATTTAGATTTTTATGAAGTCAATAGTTCTTTCTTTTCATAACGGGTCAAGTATAAATTATTATGAGTTATAAATGTAATTGGGCGGTGGATTCTCGGAAAGGTTGGAGACAAATAAAAACGATTTTATTTTTAGCTGCCTTGTCAATGACTGGCTTATTTTCTTGTTCTCAAAAGTTTGTTAGAAATGTAGAAGCCTGGGAAGACGAAGAAGAATATAAAAGAGCGATTACTGGACAGCAGAAGATAACTCAAAAAATAAAAGTAAATACAGAAACTGATCCTGTTGTTGTAACTAATGTTACTGACGATTCCGCTGACGATCCTGCTATCTGGTATAATGAGCAAGATCCGTCAAAAAGCGTAGTATACGGATCTAATAAACTGAGAGGGATTCATTCTTATAATCTTAAGGGTAAACAAATTCAATACGTACCATGCGGAAAAATCAATAACATCGATGTGAGAAAAGGTATAAGCCTAGGTGGGAAGCTAGTAGATATCTTAGCAGGTAGTAATAGAACAGATAATTCTATCGTTTTTTTTATCATAGGAATAGATGGATCGATAGCAGCAGAACCTAATTTTTCTGTAGCCTTGCGAGATTTTAGTCCTTATGGATTTTGTCTATATAAGGCTAGGGATAATCAGTTGTATGCTTTTGTAAATAGTAAAATTGGATTAGTAAAGCAGTTTCATATAGATCTAGAAAAGGATGGAAACCTGACGGTATCGATAGCGAGAAAACTACAATTGCCTACACAAATAGAGGGTATGGTAGTCGATGATCTTAAGCATACTTTATATGTAGGAGAAGAACAGACAGGCATACATATTTTTTCTGCACTAGCTGACGGATCTACGGAAGGTGTTCTACTGGAAGGAAGCACAGATAAGAATCCTAATATCAGATATGATGTGGAAGGATTAGCATTGTTAGCACCTCATTATCTTGTCGCCTCTAGCCAGGGTAATTTTTCTTTTGCAATTTTTGATCTTGAGTTACAGAAATATATAGGTTCATTTGTACTGGAAGAAGGCGCAGTAGATGGGGTAGAAGAGACGGATGGAATAGAAATATTATCTATGGATCTGGGAGATGGATTTTCTGAAGGAATAATGATTGCTCAGGATGGATTTAATCTTGATGACGAAAAAAAAGTAGCTCAAAATTTCAAGTTCGTGAATTTGGAGCAGATATTAACATTGATAAGGGGCTAGGAGTTATTTTATCTCTGATACTGTTGGATAAGATCTAGACTTGAGGGACAAATAAATTCACCTCACCGAGATGTAGATCAGTTATTTCATTAAATACCCTAAGGTTACAACATATACGTTTATTTTTATATTGGGATCGAAGCTGAGAATTACTTCTCGTCTGAATACTGCGTTAAGAATCCAAGCATCATTTATAGACCATTTGAGACCAGGCTCATATCTGATTCTTTGTACTTCATTGAAGCCATTCAGTCTGAAGAAACTTACTATAGCAATAAATGGATCGATTCTCTTTTTTAGATTTGGACCTACCTGAAAGTTCCAACGGAGAAAATCTGCATCTTTTCTATCATTGATATCTAAGGCGTAGTGTACTCTGAATTTATTTTTCACTTTTATAAGATCGGAGGAATAAGAGTGTGTAATATTAGCCCATAAGAACTGTCTTACTTTTTCGTTAGGAATAAACCATGTTCTTGCTAATCCGCCGAAAGACCAGCCGTTTTTTATTTTTGTTTGGAAGGAAAGATCTATAGAGCTGTTTTGGTGATCTTTTAGATTGTTGAACCTTCTATCTGTAGGCTTTATCTGGATATGTGTATTCTTAGATATTTTTTTCCGTAGGCTGAACGATGTCCAAGATTGATTATCTATCTGTGCTACTATGGTGTCGCTAATTAGAAATATAAAGATACACAAACTGACTACTGATATTGTTTTCTTCACTTAACTAATTAATTAACAAATTACTAAATAATTCTATCACTTTTCAAGAAAAAATTCCTACTATGGTAATCCAAAATAAAACCAATAAATTATGCATCCAATTATCAGAAATGTTTTTGCAGTTATAGGAGGAATTTTTATAGGTGGTGTTGTCAATTATGCCTTAGTTGTAATAGGGCCCTCTATTATCCCTCTTCCTGCCGGTGTAGATCCTAGTGATATGGAAAGTATGAATAGTAATATGCATCTCTATGAAGCGAAACACTTTATTATTCCTATTGTGGCACATGCGCTAGGTACCTTGGTGGGTGCATTTATTGCTGCGAAGATTGCCGCTAGTTACAATCTCTATATTGGATTAGGGATAGCTGTATTTTTCTTATTGGGCGGCATTGTTGCGGTGAGTATGTTGGATGCGCCTATTTGGGTTAACGTTACAGATCTCTTATTGGCGTATATTCCTATGGGTTGGTTAGGATGGAAATTGGCAGGTGCTAAAAGATAAGATTAAGTAAAAGGTAACTCAGGTGAATTCATGGAAATACAAATATTAGAATGAGCTATTTTTCTTGTGACCACTTAAATAGATTAATATACATTCCCTACCTACGGCACGACATAAGATAGGTAGATATTTGTTATTAGATAGGTACGGAATATGAAAACCTTAACTAGCATAGCATTTGTAATAAGTAAGAACTATTTAATGAGTCTCTGGCACGTGAAAATACTATCTCTGTTGCTGTGGTCACTTAAACATAATACTTAAGTAAGAGGTTTTCCAATAACTAACCCACTCTTTCGCGGATCAGTTATTTTGGGCTTATGCAAATATGGGTATAAAGCATTTTTATGGCTAAACTTTATAAAATGATTCCAATGAAAGTTGTGTAGCTAACTCCTATAGTAACGATTATCAAAAAGCTTAATCTTCCGTAATGATCCCAAGTTTTTTCGATAGTTGAATTTTTCATAATATTAGTTTTATATTTTAGTTGAATGATATGTCTGTAATATCGGGGGATTTGACATGCGAATCAAATTTCAAAGACTAGTGCTTGGTAAAATAAGATTTTCCAAGCAGATTCTCGACGAACGTTATTTATAGATCGATAATTGGAAAATTGGGTCGTATGATTATGAATGGTATACTGACCAACACAGTGTTTTCTGGAGTTTTAGGGTAATATCAGGCTGATATGGTGTTTGGTGTAAATGCTTATTGTTTGTATATAATGAGGGCTGGCAGTCGGAGTAGGAGTAAGTATATAAGAAAAGAGAGCTGTCATCTGTATGATAGCTCTCTTCTTAACACCCTTAAAATATTGAGAATAATTTCTTAATTATTACATAACAAATATACGACGGCATTAATTGCTAGTCAACAAAGGGAGGTCTACGGATAGACTTGTTCTTACTACATATTAACTACAACTTTTATATATAAAGCACAATAGACGTCATTTTCTTGTAAGTATGCTTGTAAAGTGTTGGACCTATAAGCATTGTATTGATACAATACAACAATATTTTCTAACATACCCTTGCATGATAATGTAAATTAAATTACTTTTACTGTACTATTACACTAATACAGTAAAATAATACTATGATAAGCGTTAGCAAGGTAGATTTTGCATATCCTAAAAAACCAAGTATATTTTGTCAACTTGACCTAGAACTTAAGGCTGGAAAGATATATGGTCTTCTAGGCAAAAATGGTATGGGGAAGTCTACACTTATGCGTTTACTCGCGGGCCTTCATCATCCAGTTTCTGGATCGATAGAACATGATGATATATCCGTAGGTCAAAGAAAGGTCTCTACTATAAAAGACATATTCTTTCTGAGTGAGGAAACCTTTGTTTCTTCTCTATCAGTCTATCAGTACATCAACACATATAAGAAACTATATACTGAGTTGGACGAAGAAGCTTTTTATAAAAACCTAGCTTATCTAGAAATAGATGAGTCAAGTATACTTACTCAACTTTCTCTAGGTCAGAAAAAGAAATTCTTGCTCTCGTTTGGTTTGTCCTGTGGAGCGAAGTATCTTTTTCTAGACGAGCCTACGAGTCATCTTGATATACCTTCCAAGCAAAAATTTCGAAAGCTTGTTGCCGATAATTTCAGTCCATTACAAACGATCATAATTTCTACACATCATATAGAGGAGATCTCTTCCTTATTAGATAATATAATTATTCTGGATAAGGGTTTCATAAGTCTAGATGTGGCAATTACTGAGATAGAAAAGAAATTGGCTTGCATATCAAATTCTAACGAAGATCAGGAGATGGCACTACATACGGAGTTTCAACTTGGTAAGTATGTACATCTTATAGAAAATACCGAAAATATCGATAGTGAAATTCCGCTTTCATTAATATTCAATGCGGTTACTGAAAACCCACTAGTTATTTCATCGATATTTAAAAATTAGTATTATGGAGTTTAATATGTCACGATTTTTTGCATTGATAAGACGAGACTGGATGTTACATAGAAAATTATTTTTCACAGGGTTAGTTGGGTTATTCATTTTCGTATTCTTAGTATCCAGATTTATACAATTCTATCTCCTACCAGATTCGTCTACAGAAGAGCTCGTATCTGCAAATGACTTTACTGGAGAAGTGTTTTCTATTTTGATGATTCCTTTTGTTGGAATCTTATTTATAATTGGAGGATTACTTACAAGTAGTAATTTGGGAGATCTTAGAACTAGAGCAAGAAGAATAGACTACATTACTCTTCCGGCGAGTATATTAGAAAAAGTAATGAGTAAGTGGTTATATACTCTTCCTTTATTCGTTGTAGTCCTTATCTTAATGTATTTATTTTTCTATCAGTTATCTATTGCGATGAATAGAGATTTTCTAACACCTGATATGTTAGAAAGAGGATATACAATTAGTATGATAGGGCTTAAATTTCTGCAGGTTTATTTCGTATTCCATGGCATAGCATTTTTCTTTTCTTTTTATTTTGACAGATTTGCAGCTATTAAGGGAGGACTTGTAAGTTTTGCTTTTTTTCTTATCCTAGCTTTGATTCTAAACCTAACTGTGGATTTTGAAATGGGTGATTCGCTAGATGTTACGATATTTTATATGTTAGTTTTTATTCAAGAACATACTTATATCCTCATGGCAATTACTCCGATCCTATGGGTAGCCACTTATTTTGTTTTTAAAAGAAAATCTGCTTAATGGAATTCAAGAAAAAAAGTACCATCTATCAGCAGATCGTAGACTTCGTCGCTGAGCAAATTCTTACAGGAGCATTCCCAGTAGAAAAAAAGATAGCGTCCGTCAGAGAAATGGCGGCAAAGATGGGTGTGAATCCGAACACCATAATGCGGAGTTATACGCAGATGCAAGAGGAAGGAATTATTTATAATAAGAGAGGGGTAGGTTTTTTTGTAAGTGCAGACGCTCCTATTTTTATCAAGAGAAAGTTAAAAGATGATTTTATAAAAGATGAATTACCAGAAATGATAAAAAAAATGAAATTACTAGAAATAGATTTTGACGAGTTTGAAAAAATGTATGAGAGATAACAATGAGATGTGCTTAACTATATTTCTTATTTTCTGTTCTACTAGAACCTATTAATGATTTGGACCCATTTCTCCGCTTACCGATGTATTCACTAAAACACCTCATATTAGGTAAGGGATTACTTGTTCTATCTGTCTATAATGAAAATACCATTTTTGCAAGAATTTTTAATCACACCTCAAGTTTAATTGATATTTTTCTTAGTGTATACAAAACCTTATGGAGTCTTATTTTATTTAAACCTTAATTATGGATATACAATAGCTCTATTAAGATTATAATAATACTTACTTATGACTTTTACATATAGAATAATATTCTCTGTTTTCTTATCTATGCTTAATATCACATTAATGGCGCAAGACAATTCTCCTTTCGGGCATAAAGAAATCATCTATAAAACCATAGATAATGATGATCTCTTACTGCACGTCTTTTCTCCTAAGTCCTTGTCATCTCCAGTTCCTTTAACCGTTTTCTTACACCCGGGGGGATGGATAATGGGTAGCCCAGCATCTTTTTTTGATGATTGCGAGAAGTATGCTTTGCTAGGTCATGTTACGGTTTCGGTAGAATATAAGTTAGCTAATTTTACGTCTAGATCTCCTATGGATTGTCTAGATGATGTTATTGCCGCCTTAAAGTATTTACATGAACATTCAGAGGAATTAAAAGCTGATATGAGTAAGCTATCTATAGTAGGTTATTCTGCTGGTGCACACCTTGCTCTGATGAGTCAGTTAGTTTCTGATCTAGATGTTCCAATAGCGCATAGACTAATTTTGTACTCCACGCCAGTGGATCTAAGAGATGATAAGCTAGCGCCACAATTAATAAAGCGAGATGAAACGCTCGCAAGTATCTCGCCCATTACCTATCTTAGAAAAATACCTTCGGAGATCTATATGTTTCATGGTGCAAAAGATTTTATGGTTTCTGTGGATCATGCTAAGGTGTTCGCTGAACGATCTGAAAAAATAGGAAACAGTATTTTATTAGATATAAGTGAAGATGCTAATCATTTTTTACTTACAGGTAATGCAAAGGATAATATACATATGAGAACGATGGAAATACTGTTCCCTAACAGAATTAAATAATAACAAGACCTGTTTCTCGGAGTAATTCCATTTCTTCTTTATGCCAGAAAATTAGAAAATCGACCAGCCCATGATCTACATATTTTTGTTGAAAGGTTTTATAATTTGTTACTCGTTTTTGTTTAGGTGTAATGCTAGGTATAATCTCACATAGCCAATTCCCATGATCGGAAGGAAACTTAATTTCGAGGTGATCTTTCTTAGTTATAATATGTAATAGATTAGTATTCTCGGCGTATCGAACCTCCCCGCCTAACCAAACAACTCGTTGAGAAGATTTAATAACTCGAAAAGGAATTGCTTCCAGATAAGACGCTATAAGAACAGGTGAATGAGTAGTCTCCGGAACTGGATGATTAAACCAGTTCTGCAAAGGATGATCTAGACAGACACCATGCATATAGTTATACAAGGATTTTTCTAACCCTGCTTTGTAGAGCTCATGATCACATCCAGTAGGATCTTCGTGCTCAAGATCATTATTGGCAAAACTTCCTACACCTTCATCTAGTTTCTGGACTTGGAATGCTGATGGATTTATGCCGACAGGACTATGAGCAGTCATAGCAAATCTATGCCAGAAAGCAGATTGCATGATCCCTGTCTCGAACATCTGTCTGACTACTTCTAGTGAGTCTATCGTTTCTTGTTCTGTCTGTGTAGGAAAGCCATACATAAGATAGGCATGTACCATGATTCCCGCGCTATTAAAATGATCATTTACATGAGCTACCTGCTCTATGGTGACACCTTTTGCGATGAGGGAAAGCAATCTGTCAGAGGCAACTTCCAGACCTCCAGATACTGCAATACATCCAGATGCCGCGAGCAATCTGCATAGATCATAAGTGAAGCTTTTTTCGAATCGAATATTTGTCCACCAGTTAACGGTAAGTTGCCGCTTTAAGATTTCTAGAGCAACAGCTTTCATTAGTGCAGGAGGAGCAGCTTCATCTACAAAGTGGAAACCACTATTACCAGTTTCTTCGATAAGCTTCTCCATTCTATCTACAATAACTGATGCAGAAGATGCCTCATAATTGGCTATGTAATCTAGCGAGATATCACAAAAAGTACATTTGCCCCAGTAGCAACCGTGCGCCATCGTAAGTTTGTTCCACCGACCATCACTCCATAACCTGTGCATAGGATTTGTAAGTTGTATAACCGATAAGTATTTTCTTAGAGGTAGTCCTTTGTAATTTGGAGTACCTACAACTTCTTGTTTGACGTCAGGAAAAATACTCCCATTATGATAGACTACCTTGCCATCCACCAAACTGAAGGTTCGCTTCATCATAGAGATATCAATGTCTCCATCTAGGTAAGAGAATAATTGCATAAGCGGCATCTCTCCATCATCCAGCGTGATGTAGTCTACAAACTCAAAAACTCGTGCATCACTTAAGGATCGCAATTCAGTATTAGGATATCCTCCACCCATGACAATAGTACATTTTGGATAATTTGATTTCATCCATTTACCACAATGAAGCGCAGCAAAAAGATTTCCAGGAAAAGGAACAGATATACATACTACGTTGGGCGTATTTTTTTTACATAGAAGCTCTAATTCTTCTAACATCATATTTCCTATAAGACTGATAGGAGTTTGTATGTCACCATACAATTCATCAAAAGAATTTGCAGACATACCTAGCCGTTCTGCATACCTACTGAAACCAAAAAACGGATCTATTACGTCCACAATAAAATCAGAAATATCTTCTAAAAAAAGTGTAGCTAAGTATCTTGCCTGATCGCGAATCCCCATAGTGCCAAACGCCCACTCCACATCTTCCAGGGCATCAAATCTAGATGCCTCAGGTAGCAAATGACCCTGACATATCAGATATGCAACAGTCGGATCATCATCCTGTAAAAAACGAATTACCGTATCTATGGTCTCTATATAATCATTACGTAAATTAAAGATACGACGTATGTTTTCATCGTACTTGTACTCAAGTTTTTCTACAGAGCCAAACATCTTTTGTAGACCTTGCTTAGAAAACAAACGAAGTATGGTTGCTATACCCAGGTCTGCCTGAGCTGCAACAATATTCTTGGTTTCTAGAAATCCTTTGATATATGCCGTAGCGGGGTAGGGCGTATTCAGTTGGGTAAACGGCGGCGTGAGTAATAATATCTTCTTTTCCACAATAACTATTCTACAATAAATATAAGCTTTCTTTTATGGTATTACAGGCTTATTGTTTTTATTTGGACGCTCCGATTTTGCTCCACTTCTGCAGGCTCTACTACATCGGCGGACTATCCGCTACTACAGATTAGCTACTAGATATCATGAACCATAGTTGTGCTTAGTCTTCCTGCGTCAGCCTTCATCACGCCTTGCGTCATAGATATCTATCAGCTATAGAGAAGCAAAAGCGAAATGCAACTGAACAGTAGTTGCAAGATTAAAATAAATTATTTAGCTTCAATTCAGATGAGTAAATACAACAAAGTATTATTGAAGTTGTTAAATAGAAGTTCAACAATTTCCTATCAAGAGATAAAATATTTGCCTGGAATACTTGGATATAAAGGAACTCAAAAGGGTAAAACTTCAGGGTCAAGAGTTGCATTTATTAATTACGAAGATAAGCACATTATAAGATTACATAAACCGCATTCAGAAAACGAGTTAAAAGACTATGTCAAAAGAGAAATCATTTCAGAATTAAAAGATAAAAAGTTGATATGACTGATAAATTATTATACAAAAAATTCATAGGAACAGTTCACTATTCAACCAAAGATTCAGTGTTCTATGGGAAAATTGAAGGGATAAATGATCTTGTCACATTTGAAGGTGAGAATGTACAAGATTTAAAATCATCTTTTGAAGAAGCTGTAGAAGATTATGTTGAACTATGTGCAGAAATAGATAAGGAACCACTGAAGTCTTTTAAAGGATCATTTAACGTTAGAATTACTCCGAAACTTCATTCAAAAGCTTTCAAATTTGCGTCGTTGAAGGGAACTTCTTTAAATCAATTTGTTTCAGAGGCGATTGAAGAAAAAATGGCCTCTCTATAACAACGCATGATCAGGTCATATCTACTTCGTACCTCATATAGCCGCCCGATATGCAAGACCGCTATCTATACCGCTACTATTCCTAGCGCAGAGTAGCTTATAATTAAGTTCTGCTTAGTTTTTACTATATCTAATACTTGAGTAATAATTTATTAGAAATGAAATAATATCCATTTTTATCAGTTACATATACAAGTGCTACAAATTATTACGACTCATATGTGTAATTTAAGCCATTATAGAATTTACCAATCCCTATTTATTTAATATACGTTTTTCAGCAAATCTCACAAAAGAATATTGGAAAAACGGCAATGCAGACCCTTATTTACTTTTTCTCCCGCTAATTATTGATCATACCTGTCTTATGGAGAATGGTCAACTGAGGACCGTAAGTTTTAGCCATATTTTCTTTAGTAAAAATATCTTCTGTATCGCCGACAGCAATGAGTCGCTGGTTAAGCAAAATGACTTTGTCAAAATACTGATCTACTGTTGCAAGATCATGGTGCACAACAAGTAGGGTCTTACCATCAGCAGCTTCTTTTTTCAGGATCTGGATTATCTTTTCTTCTGTGGTCATATCCACTCCGACGAATGGTTCGTCGAGGAACATAACCGTAGCCTCCTGACAAAGTGCTCTCGCGATGAATACACGCTGTTGTTGTCCGCCAGAGAGCGCACCGATTTGTCTATTTTTAAGATCTAGAATACCCATTTTTTCTAGAGATTCTAGCGCTATTGTTTTATCCTTCTTAGATAGACGTTGTAGTAATTTCTTATGAGGGTATCTTCCCATCAGTACGATGTCTAGCACCGTTGCGGGAAAGTCCCAGTCTACCTCGTCCCGTTGTGGCACATAGGCTACCTGCTTCCGTACATCTTCTATAGGTCTGTCTAATACTTTTATATCGCCAGTATTATATTCTATGAGTCCGAGTATAGATTTGAATAGCGTAGATTTACCAGCTCCATTAGGACCTATTACCCCGTATACGTTTCCAGGTGCTATATCTAAATGTATATTAGTGAGTACCCTCTTAGTTGCATAAGAAACAGAAAGACTTTTTACGGTGATACTATGTGAGCTACTCATATAATTATTTGTTATTCATCTTGTACAATACGATTAGAAATCCTGCAAGTAGAGCCACAGAAACAGACAAGTAGGTAATCCATGGGCTACTCTTCGTATGGTCATCATCGTGTTTAGATCTTGTGTTAACCTTATCCCTCAATGCTGAGACGATTACATCTGTATTGTGTTTCAGCATTTTGACATAAGTACTACCTTCTGAGTTTTTATCCCCTAGAGAGTCTGCATATAATTCTCCGCCTATTGCTACATCGTTATCTTGCGCTATTTGTTTTAGCATTTTAGGATTGATGGTAGATTCTATAAATATAGCAGGAACTTTGTACGTCTCTATGGCTTTGATAACCCGAGCGATATCTGAAGTCTGCGCTTCGGCTTCCGTAGATATTCCCATGATCGCTTCTAGCTTCAGACCATAGGTGCTTCCATAATACTTGAATGCATCATGAGAGGTGATAAGGACTCGTTGCGCTGGCGGTATTTTCTGTATTTCAGTTTTCATATAACGGTGGAGCTGTTTCAGCTCCTCTGCGTATTTTTCCTTATTAGATGCGTAAAAATCAGCATTGGCTGGATCTGTCTTCATGAGCGCATTCTTGATGTTTTCGATATAGCTAAGTCCGTTCTCTGCTGACATCCATGCATGTGGATCATAAGAGTTTTTGTAATCACTACTAGCGATGGGTGTTATGCCTTCTGTAATAGTTATCACCTCTGCTTTTGTTCCTGAGTTTTCTATGAGTTCTATAATCCATCCCTCGAAGTGAAGCCCGTTGATAAGAATAAGATCAGCCTTGTTGACAATATCTGCATCACGAGGTGTTGGCTCATAGAGGTGAGGATCTCCTCCTATAGGTACGAGCGTTTTTAGTTCTATTTTATCTCCTGCAATATGGGTCGTCATGTCGGTGAACATAGATGCAGAACTTACCACCTTCAGTTTTCCCTGCGCCATTAGTGTATTGAGTAATAGGAAACACGTACAGCTAAGTATAGACGATATTAAATATTTATTTTTTCTTGACATATAGATTTCTAGTTATAGTTCTTTGGAAAATCAATTCTTGCTTGTTATCTATGAGTACCTTTATGGATCTATCAAATTCTATTTTTTTCAGTAATTTAAATTCCGTACCTAGCTTGATATGTAGGTCGTTCAGGAAATTCAGGAAAGCCGTTTCATGATTTTTTACACCCACAAGTATGCCTGTTTCTCCCTCATTGAGCACATCTAATGCGTACTGGTTTCTGAGTGTAAATTTTCCCTGAGCGTTAGGTATCGGATCACCATGCGGATCGAACTTAGGGTAGTCCAGGTACTTGTCTAGTTTTTCTATCAGTATATCTGACTTGATATGTTCCATCTGCTCTGCTATCTCATGGACTTCTTCCCAGCTAAAAGCTAGCTTTTCTACCAGAAATACTTCCCATAATCTATGTTTCCGGATGAGATCTGTTGAGATTTTATTACCAGAAGGAGATAGAGAAACACCTTTGTACTTTTGATAATTTACAAGTTCCTTACCCGCTAGTCGCTTGATCATATCCGTAACGGAGGCAGGCGAAGTAGATAATATGCTTGCAATCGAATTGGTATTTGCAGATTTTCTATCTTTTTCTGTTACTTTGAATATAGCTTTAAGGTAATTTTCTTCAGCTTGCGTTAACATAGAAAACAATTTTACATAAATTTATATATTTTTAGACTAACTTAAAAATATTATTAGAATATTATAAAAATGAATATTGCACAAGTCATAGATGCACTTATAAAAGTAAGGAGATCCCATTTTCCTGCCAGTTATACTGGAGAGCCTATAGAAAAGGAATCTATTTTGCAAATTCTAGAAAATGCTAAATGGGCGCCTACACATAAGAAAACAGAGCCATGGAGATTTCAGGTGTTTACAGAAGCAGGATTAGAATCTCTTTCTGAATTTCTGGCAGAAGCGTACAAGGCAGCAGCAGGAGAGAAATTCTCTGAACTAAAATACAACAAGACGAAGAAAAAGCCTCTGCAATGTAGTCATGTGATCGCGATTATTATGCAGAGAGATCCAGAAGAGCGTATACCAGAATGGGAAGAGATAGCAGCGGTTTCTTGCGCTGTACAGAATATCTGGCTCAGCTGCACCTCTAGGGGTATAGGCTGCTACTGGAGTTCACCTGCTAGTATAATCGCAGATAGAACATTCCTAGGGTTAGAGGAAGGACAGCGATGTCTAGGTTTATTATACATGGGAAAGATAGATCCTGAGAATATCGTGGAATCTCAGAGAACTGATATGGCGGATAAGATACTATGGAGAGAACAATAGTTGGTATCTGTCAATATTTTGCGTGGTAGTAGATTTTAGGTTATCTAGTAAATGATTAACTTTGTTTTCATATGGCGACACCTCATACAGTAGCATTCCACACACTAGGATGTAAACTCAATTATTCTGAGACATCGAGTATTAAGCGTAGCTTCGAGCAGAAGGGTTACACGGCTATTCCGTTTGAAGATGCCGCAGATATTTATGTTATCAACACTTGCTCTGTTACAGATTTTGCCGATAAGAAATGTCGGGCTATGGTAAGGAAGGCGCTGAAAAATTCGCCAGATGCAAAAGTCGTAGTAGTAGGTTGTTATGCTCAACTTAAGCCGCAAGAGATTGCAGATATACCTGGTGTAGATTTAGTGCTAGGAGCTGCAGAAAAGTTTAATATACTTAACTATATAGACGAGCTATCTTCTGGAGCTGAGAAAGGCTTAGTGAAATCTACGGAGATCCATCATGTCAATAGTTTTGTAGATGCATTCTCTTATGGAGATAGGACAAGATCTTTTCTCAAAGTGCAGGATGGTTGTGATTACAAATGTAGCTTCTGTACCATACCGCAAGCAAGAGGCCTGAGCAGATCTGATGTGATAGAAAATGTAATTTCTAATGCTGAGAAAATTGCTAATGAAGGTGTCAAAGAAATAGTGCTGACTGGTGTCAATATAGGAGATTTCGATGAACCAGAAACAGGAAAGAAATTTATAGACCTCATACAACAGCTCGATAAGGTAAGTGGAATAGAACGGTTTAGAATTTCTTCTATAGAGCCTAACTTATGTGCTGATCGTATTATAGAATTTGTGGCGAGTTCAGAAAAATTTACACCACATTTCCATATGCCATTACAAAGTGGTTCCGACAGAATGCTTTCTTTGATGAGAAGAAGATATAAAAAAAGTCTATACAAAGAACGTGTGGAACTTATCAAAACACTTATGCCGCATTGTTGTATCGGAGTAGATGTCATCGTAGGTTTTCCTGGAGAGACAGAGGAGGATTTTATGGAGACCTATAATTTCCTGAATGACTTAGATATATCATATCTACATGTCTTTACTTTTTCTGAGCGGAATAATACACCTGCTGCGCAGATGGAGAATCAGGTGCCTATGAACATAAGGAGAGAGCGAAATGAGAAACTGCGGATACTATCAGAAAAAAAGAAGCGATATTTCTATCAGCAACATATCGGTACGGAACGTATCACATTATTTGAGAAGAGTAAGTCGCCAGGTCTGATGACAGGATTTACAGATAACTATATAAAGATCAGTCTTCCGCTACAAGAAGAATTACTAAACGCTAGCATGCCAGTCTTTCTAGAAGAGATAGATATCAAACAACTTATAGTTACCGCTACAATGTCAAAAGTAGAACACTAGAAGAAGAAACCTATATTGAAACTAATGACATGTACCTTAGAGCCTTCTACGTCTAGGAGTCCGTCCGTAAGCCCTAGATCATAACTTAGATCCATTGTAAATGCTAGAAGCTCTGCACCTATACCAAACAACACACCCCCTCCGATTTCATTAATATCTGTAAAGTTGCCGGGTAATGATGATCGCTGATAATCTAAAACCCGTGTACCTACTAATAATACTTTGGCACGTATTTGTAAAGCGGATGTAAACTTTATAATATGTGCTTGCATGCCTACTCTCATTTTTAGAAATTGCATTTTATTGTCTATGCTGAAGTAATTCTTATCAGAGCTAGCAGTCAGATTCAAGTTATGAAAACAGAGACCTGCAACAAAGTAAAGATCTCCTGGATTGAGCCGGGCATCTAGGCCGATATGGTAACCACGGTGAGCAGTCCCTTCTGGCGTCATGATATCATTAGAAAATCGGAGAGCGCTTATGCCTCCATATACGTGGGCCCCTGGCTGAGCATAGGTGATTGCTGGCAATACAAGGAGTAGAAAGAATATATACTTTTTCATAGTCTTAGATTGGTTTAGCGTTACGATCTGATGACTAGAACGATGAGGAGTTCTAACATCTGGGTTAATATTTTATTGGGGGATGGTTAGTATATGACAAAATACCTAGATATAACCATCGACCTGGGCTATTTATTAACAGATCATCTGTCAAAGATGTTGTGTTGCATTAATTTATTTATGTTTATGATATGATTGTGGATGGGTTTTTGGGTGGTTAATTTTAAAGATAACTACGTTGTTTTTCTTCATATTTTATTTAAAGTTGGTTTGGTTTCTGCAAACATGAATCCTAAAACAAGACCAAACACAGGGTCCGATTCATTAGTGAACTTAGAATAATTGATACCTCCAACTAAGTTAAATTCCGTCCCTAATTTAAAATCTAATCCTGCAATATAACCTAGTTTTCCATTAGCTCGTGCTAAAGATATAGATGGTACTATTCTGCTGTTTCCATTAGAGCCATTTCCGAATATAGTAATCGCTATACCAAAATCCGTCCCTCCCTGAATTCTTGATGCCAAAAATGAGCCTTTTATATTCACATAGCTCCCTGTATTAAGAAAACCAGCAAGATGACCTGTAAATCCTAAATTATTAGAAACTCCTCTGAATCCCCTTGTTTTTTGTTGATATGCACCAATGCCTATCTCAAAAATTCGTTTCGAGGTATAACTATAATTGAGTGATTTTAAATTTTTAGAAGAGGAGAAATAAAATGCAGCTCCGGATTGGTTATTAGCTAAAATTTCTCCTTGACCAGTAGCGAAATAGATATTAGAAATTAAAAATAGAATAGAAAAAGAAAATTTGGATAAGTATTGCATAATTTAAGTTAAATGATTTTCTGTGATGGAGTAACAAGTGCAATTTAAAAATACTTTAATGTCAAGAAAAATGTAAATATGAGATCCTTTTTAATCTGATTATACTTGAAAAGTAAATAAAAGACCACTTATTTATACAATCCAATGATTAATTGATCATAATGATTTATCAATTGGCTAGTTTTCCTATTTTTGATGCTTAAATAAGAAGCGTATGTATCCAGATTTGTCCTATGTTTTTCATGATTTACTAGGTACTTCAGTTGACAATTGGTTAGCTGCGTTTAAGACCTTTGGTGTATTCCTAGGTCTAGCGTTCTTATCTGCAGCTTATATTTTCAGATTAGAACTGAAGCGAAAAGAGCAACAGGGACTGCTACCATTCCAAGAGTCTATTGTAACGTATAATCAAAGTAAACTGACTAAAGAAGCGATCATTAATGCGCTGATAGGATTCTTTTTTTTATTTAAGATTCCATATGTACTGAGTAATTTTGCTGACTTTAAGGTAGACCCCGCATCCCTAATATTTTCTAAGCATGGAAATATTTTAGTAGGTCTACTAGGTGCTATTGTATTTGGAGGCTTCCATTATTTTATGGGAAAGAAGGACAAAGATTTTGGCAAGACAGTAAGGTATAAACAATATCCATCTAATAGAGTAATGGATATAACGATGATAGCAGCATTATCAGGTGTAGGAGGTGCTAGGTTATTCTCTATTTTTGAGAATATGGATAGCTTTATCAAAGATCCTATAGGTACAATTTTTTCAGGTAGTGGACTGACCGTATACGGGGGGCTTATCGTGGGATTTGCAGTATGTTACTGGTATGTCAAAAAAATGGGAGCTAAACCCATACATGTAATGGATGCTTTTGCGCCATCTTTTGTAATAGGATATACCGTCGGTAGAATGGGCTGTCAGTTCTCAGGTGATGGAGACTGGGGTATTGTCAACAGTGCGGTGAAGCCAGACTGGTTTATTTTTCCAGACTGGGCGTGGTCATATGGTTATCCTAGAAATGTACTCGGCAGAGGGCAACAAATTCAGGATTGCGTAGGCGCTTATTGTAGCGAGATGATACCAGGTGTATATCCTACACCCGTCTATGAAATATTTATGTCTCTAGTCATTTTCGGAATTCTGTGGTTTCTTAGAAAAAGAATCAATATACCTGGAATGATATTCTTTATCTTCCTGATATTAAATGGTCTTGAAAGATTCTTAATAGAAAAAATCCGAGTTAATGATCGGTACGATGTCTTGGGTTTTGAATGGTCGCTATCTCAAGCGATAGCAGTAGGTCTATCTCTTATAGGTATTATAGGAGCAGTGATTCTCTGGAGAAAAGCTGGCAAGGAAGTAAGTGAGGCATAGCATGTCAAATAATACCATTCCTGTTTATTTGTTTACTTAAATATACCGAGTAACGAGACAAGAGCTATACTATAAATTCGAGCAGAATTGGTATAAATTGGTAGAGTAGTAGCGGTATTCTTGTAGGAGTCTTTCCGAGAAACCTTGACTAATATGCATGTATTAGGGTATACTTTGAGACAAAAACTGCACTAAAAAGGGTATACTTTGAGACAAAATTTATGATAAAAAGGGTGTACTTTGAGACAAAGTATTATATTTGATGTTCAAAACAATAATTTAAGCGATTGATTGACAGAGAATTATATTTATTTCTTGAAAACTGGAAAGTTTCATCTATTAGGAAACCACTCATCTTAAGAGGAGCGAGACAGGTAGGAAAGACGACATTAGTAAAACTTTTTGGCAAATCGTATGATCAGTATTTGTACTTCAATCTTGAAAAAAGAAAAGATCTCAGTCTTTTCAAGAACATTGAAGACTTAGATGCGACGATACAATTGTTATTTCTGGACAAGGATGCAATCTTAAGTAGCAATAGGTCTACGCTGATATTTATTGATGAAGTTCAAGAAAAACCAGAGGTGATAGAACAACTACGATATTTCTATGAAGAATATCCTTTTTTACACATCATTGTTACTGGGTCATTGTTAGATTTTGCTCTAGATAACATCGATAAAGTACCAGTCGGTAGGGTAGAGTTTGCAGAGCTTCACCCAATAAATTTCAGAGAGTTTTTACTCGCCAAAGGCAATATTCAAATGGTCGATTTGTTGGACGGTGTCGGAATCGACGAACACTTATTAAAACCGCTATTTGATCGATTTCATGAATATGCACTTATTGGTGGAATGCCAGAAATAGTAAGCTCATATCTGTCACATAGAAATATAACTAAAGCAAATAGACTCTTTTCAGGCCTGGTTGAGGCGTACAAGTTGGATGTAGAAAAATACAGCAATAAGGATTCTATGAAACGCGTCATCAACCACATAATGAAGAAAGCTCCTTTTGAAATTGATAATCGAATTGTACTAGGAGAATTTGGAAATTCTAGTTATAAATCAAGGGAGGTAAAAGAGGCTTTTGAGTTATTGCACAAGGCCAGGATTATGCATCTATCTTATCCTACAACAGAGACTTCTCCTCCTGTGATAAGAGATACAGGTAAGAGACCTAGACTTCATTTTCTAGATGTAGGCTTAATCAATTATCAGCTGGGTATACAGAAAGAACTATTAACCATTGATGACCTTAATCAATCGACGAAGGGTAAATTATGTCAGCAAATAGTAAGTCAAGAGATACTTTCCAAGCAGCATTTGTTCTCAGAATTCAATACGTTTTGGGTAAGAGAAGAAAAAGGGAAAAGTGCTGAAGTAGATGTGGTGTATCAATTTAGAAAATTTCTGATCCCTGTAGAAATCAAATCTGGAGCATCAGGTAGGCTAAGATCACTACATGAATTTATCGATAGATGTGATCATACTTATGCCATAAGACTTTATAGAGGACCGATACAAATTGATGAATTGGAATCTAGGAATAATAAAAAGTACAAGTTGTTAAATCTACCTTATTTTCTTGCTGGTTCGCTGGATCAATATTTAGATTGGTTTATAGACTGATGAATTTTACGAATTATGATATGAAATGCAGCTCAGGATTCTATAATTAGATTACGATATTAAGCCACAGCACTTTTTACTTTTTACACAATCCAGAAAGAATCTTATACGTCTTATCCGCACTATTATCCCAACTGAAATCCTGCAATCGTTGATAACCTTTCTCGATCAGATTTTCTCTAAGCTTTTTATCTTTCGATATTTGTAACATGCCTTCTGCGATGGAGCTTACATCCATAGGGTTCACAAGTAGAGCTGCATCTCTAGCGACTTCAGGCATAGAGCTTACACTAGATGTGATAACAGGTACACCTGCAGAAAATCCCTCTAAGATAGGAATACCGAATCCCTCGAATACAGAGCAGTACAACAAGGCTTCTGAGCTAGCCACGATTTTATACACGATATCCCTGGTGTAATCCTTTATAATAATATCATTTCTGCAAGGACTGTTTTCTATCTGAGTTTTGACCTGGCTAGTTTTCCATGCCCATCTACCTATGAGTAATAATTTGTAATTAGAATTTGTTTTTTCTTTGAAGACTTCAAAAGCTTCAATTATTCTGGCAACATTTTTTCTAGGATGGATGGATCCTAAATAAACGAAGAAAGGATTATCCTCTGCATGCTCTTCTTGTATGGTTTTTTTATCAGTAGCATTTACGGGCACGAAGTTGTCAGGACAGGCATTATATACCACACTGATATCCTCTTTGTTGATATTATATTGCTTGGCAATATCTTGTCGCGAGAATTCTGAAACTGTGATAATCTTACTGGCTTGCTTGTGATTTTGAGGAAAGTATTTTTTGTAATAACGTAACACAGGATCTGGAATCTGATCCGGGTAATGACAGTAAGCTAGATCGTGTGTAACGATAGCAGTAGGAACTTTAGTTCTTCTAGACATATAACTTTCACCAGTGTAGAATACGTCTATTTTCTTTTTCTTTAATACGCCAGGGAGTATATACTGAAACCAAATATTCCACAATATAGGATGTCTAGTAGGAGGGGGAATAACAAGAGGCACGATATTCTTACTTGTAATAAAGGATGGGTGATATTTTCTGTCAAATAAATAGTAGAAAGTATCCTCTGGATGTGCTGCTGCCATCCTAGAACTTATCTCGTAGATGTACCGAGCTATACCCTCCATTTTGTTATGGAGCAATAATCTGGTATTTATGGCAATATTCACTATTGCAAATATGGACAATGCACAGCGCAATACAAATTCTAAGGACCTGAAAAACACCGCTCAAGCTAAATCTAATATCAGTAGTTTATCAAAATATTAAGTAATTACTAATAGGCCTATAACTATCTATCCCCTATTGCGCCTAGCTCTATTCCTTCAGAGTAAGCCATTTTAACACCACTTTTACCTAGCGCTTTTTTTATCGATAGGGTAGCATTGTAATATACGTTCCAGTAATCTTCAGGTTTTACATATACAAAAACCCCTAATTTTATATTGTGTGAATCAAATTCATGGATCCCCACAACAGGTGCAGGTTCTGATAATATATTAGGAATACTTTCTAGCTCCTGCAATATTGCTTGCTGTACCTTCTCGAACTGCTCTTCATACGGCATGGCGAAAAAAGTATCTACTCTTATATGACCGTTACTACTATGATTGATGACCTTATCTGCAGTCGCTAGACTATTAGGAATAATTACGCGCTGATTGGTTACTGTTTTTAGTATCGTATTGAAAATCTGAATTTCTTCTACCCAGCCCTTAGTATCTGATACCTCTATAAGATCTCCCGTTTTATAAGGCTTGAATAATAGAACCATAACTCCAGCGGCAAAGTTTCCTAAGCTTCCTTGCAAAGCCATTCCTACAGCAAATCCCGCTGCTGCTAATAATGCTACAAAGGAAGTTGTCTGGATACCTACTTGTTGCGCTACCGTGAAAACCAGCAATACTTTAAGTACCACAGCAATGAGTGAACTGAGAAATGAAGCTAAGTCCTTGTCGACACCATTGCCGTCCATCATATTGTTTAGTAAGCGTATTATCCGCTTTATGATCCACCAGCCTATAACTAATATGAGTAATGCTTTTACGATATTAGGGGCATAGCCTAGTGCGGTTTCGACATATTTGTCTATTGGTAATTCCATGGTTTTTTAATGAGTGGTTAATGTTTAGTTTCGGAATATTAAGTTGTCAAAATCTATGATTCGTTTAACTATATCTTTTAGTGGTAAAGATAGGGAACTGTTTTTATATTTTTAGTGAACCTTAGTTAGAACTCTAGCTCTATGCTAAATAGAATGGGTAAATTAATTTGAGTTTTGGGCATATGATATAGATCATAATAATAAAGTTAGGCTTCCATCTTAGGGATAGAGCATATCACTAATTATAGCCTAATACAGACGACATCTGACTGTTGCTTTAATGGAAAAATGTACATCGCTATTTTCAATTAATCTGGTATGGCGTTTTAATAACTAAAAGTGGCAATTATTTATGTGCGTCTGATACCAATCTTCTAAACAGCTATGGCTTTTTTCATCCTTGAAATACCATAGAGTGCTGATGTAGTATTCCCCAATGAGGAATATTAATTTCCTGCATCGCACCAAAGAAAGGAAATCTAGAATCTATAGATAAAAGCTTATGCGTAGAAAAAGAACTAACCCAACAATAAGTGCAGGTTCTATGGCTGACATAGCATTCCTCCTACTTATATTTTTTCTGGTATCTACAACGATTTTGCAGGACAAAGGTATTTCTGTTATTCTGCCACCCTATGATAAGAATGAGATAATAGGACAGGCTCCTGATCGTAATGTATTAGATATAAAAGTCAATGGTAATAACAAATTACTTGTAGAAAATGAATTGATAGATATCGAAAATCTCGCTGACATTGTAATAGAATTTATTTCTAATCCTTCTAAAGAAAAGCTTAAGCCTAGGTCTCCTGACAAAGCTATTATTTCCATCCAGCATGATGCAGATACGGATTATGAAACATATATACAGGTGTATGCAAGAATTAAAAGAGGCATAGATAGTCTGAGAGATACGTATGCAGCAGAAAATTTTGGTACTAACTACACAGTTCTGACAAGAAAGCAAAAGGGTATAGTTGCCGCTATATATCCGTTCAAAGTTTCTGAATCAGAGTTCTCTAAATAAAAAAACAATTATGTTCGTCAAAAAGAAATCTAATCAGTCTACTCCATCGATAAGTACTGCTTCATTACCAGATATTGTATTTATGCTATTATTCTTTTTTATGGTTGTTACAGTGCTGAAAAGTCATACTATTAGGATGGAAACAAGATTGCCCGAAACTACAGATAGAACGAAGCTGAGCAATAAGAATAAGGTAAACTATATCTACATAGGCAAGACTTATAATGATCAGAAAGATAAACTACAGTTCAATGATACAGTACTAAAATTAGATCAGTTAAAGCATGCAATTCTAAAGAATAGAGTATTGAATGGAACAAAAGAATTATCTACTGTCATCAAGATAGATAAGGGAGTAAAAATGAGTCTAGTTAATAAGGTAAAACTAGAATTAAGAAAGACAGATGCTCGAAAAATACATTATATCACGGATCAAGAAAAAACATAAGTAGTGAGTGCTTAGAATTCTGTATTTTTAGCACCTTATATATAAATAATGAGCAAGAAAAAGAAATTACATAAGCACAAAAAGAAAATATCTAAGTCAGCAATATCAAGCGCTAAACCTAGAACCAAAGATTACAGCTGGTGGGGAATGCTAGCCTTACTTGTCTGGACAATCCTTCTATTCTCTCCTTCCTTTTCTGCAGATTTTGTTAATTGGGATGACCCGACCTATGTTAAAGATAATAGTTTTATTTCTGATTTATCTTGGGCTAATATAAAGGCGATTTTTCTTTCTGGAATTTCTAGTAATTACCCAGAAGGTATAGCGTATAACTATCATCCATTAACCATACTAAGCCTTGCGCTAAACTATAAAATATCAGGACTTGAAGCAGGATCTTATCATGTGTTTAATCTATTTTTACATCTTTGTAATATTGCTCTGGTATTTATTTTTTCTAGAAAATTTATTCCTTCTTACCCTTATGTGCTGCACCTTATGATAGCTGCAGTATTTGCAATACATCCTCTGCATGTGGAATCTGTCGCTTGGATTTCCGAACGAAAAGATGTTATGTTTACCTTGTTTTATTTATTAGGACTTATAAGTTATCTGAAGTATATAGGAACAAATTCTAAAAAGTACTTACTCTATACAGGACTTGCTTTTCTGGCATCTTTATTATCTAAACCAGCGGCTGTAACCTTTCCTATTGTCTTGCTTTTAATAGATTATACAAAGGATAGAAAATTTGATTTTAAGGCCATATTGGAGAAAATACCATTTTTTGTATTATCGATTATTTTTGGATTGATTACTCTAGGTATACAAGGAGATGTTGCTGTAGGAGATATAGAAAAATATAGTATTCTTCAGAGAATGAGTTATGCAGCTTATGGATTTATATTTTACATTTATAGTTTCTTTATACCATTTAAGCCTGTAACTTTTTATCCTTATCCTGATGTAAATAATGTACCGCTTATAGTTTCTATTGCTCCTATATTAGCTTTAGGAATAATAGGATTGCTTATCTATTTTTTCAGAAAAAATAAACTCGTAGTATTTGGCTTTTTATTCTTCTTAGTGAACGTACTGTTAACCTTGCAATTTGTGCAAGTAGGAAGTGCTATTGTTTCTGATCGTTATAGTTACTTGCCTTATGTCGGGCTATCTTTTATAATAGCCTATTTTTGTAATGTATTTATGTCAAAGCGGTCATCGCAGTCCTTTAATCCAATGATCATTCTTGCAGGTATCTATTTAGCATATTTTTCCTATATGACTTTTACACAAGCTAAAGTCTGGAAGAATAGCGAGACGCTGTGGACGAACGTCCTAGAGCGATTTCCTAATACGTCTACTGCCCTGAACAATAGAGGTAACTATTACGATAGTATAGGAAAATCAGAAAAAGCTGCAGCGGACTTAGCTAAAGCTTTTGCAATAAATCCAAACTCTCTAGATGTCATTATTTCTCGTAGTAATGCATTGAGAAACCAAAAGAAATATACAGAGGCCCTAGAGGTAATCAATCGTGGAATCCAGAAAAGTCCCAGTAACGTAGATTTGCTGAACACAAGGGCCAACGCTTACTTCGAGATGAAAAATTATAAATCGGCTATTAGTGACTACGAAGCGGCTCTTGCAATAGATCCCAACTACCCGAAATCTTATAGTAACTTAGGTTCAGCCTATTTTAAGCTAAAAAAATATGATGAAGCAATAGTAAAATATAATAGAGCAATAGAACTGAAGCCCGATTACACAGACGCCATGATCAACAAAGGAGCGGCACTTATCTCTGTCCAACGATATGGGGAAGCAGTAGAGGTATTAACTAACTTCATAAAGTATGACAGTAAAAATCCTAATGCATATAACTATAGAGCTGTTGCCTATGAGAGAGGAAAAAAATATACTGAAGCTTTAGCAGATTATACTGAAGCAATAAAACTGAGTCCGCAGAATAAAGCCTACTACAAATCTAGAGCGCAGGTGCATAAAGCGATGGGCAATACAGAGGCGATGAATGCAGATCTGCAAAGAGGATAAAGACTTAGAAAATTTTTATCTCCAGAGAAAAAAAATAGCCTAGCTTTTTTACAAGCTAGGCTATTCTACTCTTTAAGTGATCGGAATTTTTATAAATGCATTACTAATACCATTTCTATTTTTAGATGACGGAAAAGGATTTAGAATTGTTCAAAATGGATCAAGGCAAAAAACGTAGG
>ENA-ORXT01001612-ORXT01001612.1-marine-metagenome-genome-assembly--contig:-NODE-1612-length-29535-cov-10.355353_pt1 | contig 29535 bp, 26 predicted proteins | sample MGYA00237868_ERZ511482 | MGnify/ENA metagenome assembly ERZ511482 | reverse complement strand
AATCTAAGATTCCTGATAATTTGTTCCGTTACTCTTCACAAAATACAGCTGGGGTCGCACACGACAATGACAAATGTCGTTTTTTGATATTACTTTTTACACAGTGTACTAGACTTTAGACTTTTATATTATAGGAATAAATAGCAACCTTTAATGTTTATGGTTGTTATAGTATAAAATATTTGATACAAAATCAAAGCAATTTTGTCTTGAAATCTCAATATGCTTAAATTATGGCAACAGAATATAATTCAAGAGTACATCCCAAAAAATTTGCACTATGGACTGGCTGCGGAAGCATTACGATGATGTTTGCTGGGTTGACCAGTGCCTATATGGTTCGTAGGGCTCAAGGCGATTGGGTGCAGTTCAAATTTCCAGAAATGTTCAATTACAGCACTTGGGTTGTTGTGTTGAGTAGTATTGTTCTAGTATTGGCTTATTTGGCTTACCGCAAGCAAAAAATAGTTGCTTATAGAGTTGGTTTATTCCTCACACTGGTATTGGGTTGCTTGTTTGGTTACTTACAATATCTTGGATGGCAGGATATGACCAATATCGGTGTGGAGTTGACAGGAAACCCATCGGGTAGTTTCGTCTATCTTATTTCTGGAATCCATTTGGCGCACATTGCGGGCGGATTGGTGTTTATGCTTGCCATGTTTGTAAAATCATTTTTTAAGAAAGATCCTGTTCAAAGTCTATTGGACAGCACCATTAATCCAGAACGTTTCTTAGGTATAGAATTGCTTTCCACTTACTGGCATTTTGTAGGAGTTTTATGGATTTATTTATTCTTCTTCTTTCAGTATTATCGCTAACGAAATATTGAGATTATAAGATGTTACAATATTGCGACATTCAAAAAGGCATTTAACCAAATCGGTTAAATGCCTTTTTTGTTTTTATTAATTTTATGTTAATGGAATCTTTCTCATCTTTGAATGGTTAAAGTTAGATAGTTAAATATAATGCTGGACATTAGATATGAGATGCTAGACGTGAGACTTTTATAAGTTATTCAAGTTATTGGTATTCAATAATTTGAAAATGCTGTTTTAGTCTCAAATCTCAAATCTCAAATCTCAAATCTCAAATCTCAAATCTCAAATCTCAAATCTTTTGTCTAACATTATAATAGTTAAACTATCCTAACTCTAAAAAACAAAGCATGCAGTCCTTCAAAAATATTTTACAAATATTGGGTTCCTCGACAAAGCAGTACTGGTTTTCGGGCGTACTGATAGGTATCTCGGCAATGATTCGTTTGTTTGAGCCAAAAATTTTGCAGGTAACAGTAGATGGTGTATTGAATTGGTTTGTAACCAAAGAAGGCAATTCTTCGGCAGGTGATCCTGTGGCAGGTGACCTTGTGGCAGAAGCCGATTCGGCAGCGCAGCTCATCTATTACCTATTACCCGATTTAAACACCCATTCTTTATCGTATTTGCTGTTGTGTTTGGGCGGTATTTATATGGTGGTAGCTATGTTGAGAGCATTGACCAAATTTGCAGGTGGGGTAATGACTACAGATGCCACTGAAAAATCTATAAAAAGATTTAGAGACCGCTTGTTTTCTCATATTCAGGCACTGCCGCTTAAATACCACGACAACAATACCACAGGCGAACTCATTCAGCGTAGTACAGGTGATGTTGATACGATTCGTAATTTCTTCGCAGGACAATTGGTTGAAATTATTAGAATGCTTATTATTGTTATTTTTGGTGTCTACTTTATGGCGATTGTCCACTGGCAATATGCATTATTGTCTCTTTGTGTGACACCATTTATTTTCCTTTTCACCTATTTTTTCTTTAAAAAAGAAAAGAAAATTTGGCAACTACATGAAGACGAATCAGATAAACTGACCACACGTGTTTCTGAAAACTTATCGGGTATTAGGGTGGTACAAGCTTTTGCACAAGAGGAAAAAGAGAAAGCACTTTTTGACAAACAGAATGAAGACAAAAGGGATATTGGTATTCGCCATGGTATACTCCACGCACGCTTCTGGCCTTTTTCTGATTTATTGGTCTATATTCAAATAACCATTTCTATGATAGCTGGTGGTTATTTGGCTTTACAGGGCGCAATTACCTTAGGAGAGCTGATAAGTTTTTATACCTATGTATCAATATTGACTTGGCCTTTGCAACGCTTGGGGCGTTTGGTTTCTCAAATGGGTATGGCAATTGTTGCCATTGATCGTATTTATGAAATATTGAATGTTGAAACGGAGGATTATGAAGGAAGTGTGGATAAAGAAATAAAGGGGGAAATCGTATTTGATAATGTGAGTTTTCAATATGGTGAGGATGCTTCTATTTTAAAGAATTTAAGTTTTACCATAAAACAAGGAGAAAAACTAGCGATTATTGGTCCAGCAGGTGCAGGAAAATCGACCATTATCAAGTTGTTGTCGAGGTTATACGAACCAACCGAAGGACAAATATTTTTAGATGGAGAACCTTTGTCTAATTACTCTAAAACCAAGTTGCGAGGTGCATTGGGTATTGTATTACAAAATTCGTTTTTGTTTTCAAGAAACATTGCTGACAACATTGCTTATACCCAAAAAACAACCGTTCAGGAAGATGTAGAAGCAGTCGCTGAAAAGGCGGACATTCACCATATGATGTCGGTCTTTTCGGAAGGTTACGAAACGATGGTTGGCGAAAAAGGAGTAACCCTATCTGGTGGACAAAAACAGCGGGTTGCACTGGCAAGAACGCTCTTAGACAATCCAGTAATATTCATCTTGGACGATGCTACTTCTGCTGTAGACACTTTTACAGAACACCGGATTCAAGAGAATTTAGAAGAGGTTTTTCAAGATAAAACGGCCATTATTATTGCCCACAGAATTACGTCTATCCAAATTGCTGATCGCATATTGGTGATGAATGAAGGCAAAATGATTGATATTGGAACCGCTAAAGAGCTGGGCGAGCGCAATGAATTTTATCAACAAATGTTGGAATTGCAGGTGTCTGTTGAGAAAGAAATTTTGGATGAAATTTGATTTTTTCATTATTCTGTTTTGACAATTTCTGGAAATGAAATACAATCACCCAATAATTACAACTGATTAATAAACAACAGGATTCATTTGATTGGTTTTTACAGATCTGTTGAGACTGTCTACTAAACTTGAGTATTTCTGTTTTATATTGTCAAATGTATCTGATAAATCATCAGGTATGGTGTTTGAATTACCAATGTCTTTAATAAAATCAAACTGTTTGTTTTCTATTTCATTAATGTATTGAAGCATACTTACTTTATTATCCTTATGTGTCATTAGGTCGTTATAACTCAAGTCATAATTTTTAATACTAGGAGTAGAAACATACTTTGATGATGGAGCCCCATTCTCATTTATTGAAGTTAAAATGGCTTTTTTAAATGCTAAAAGACTTTGTAGAAATGTCTCACTTTTATCATCTACCTTTTCATAAATATCAATAATCATCTTAATGTTATCTTCTAATACTGCTTTCAAAAAATAGATTGAATGAATACTTTCTGTATGTTGATCTGGGTTCATGTTTATTTTTAAAATTTGTTAAATTCTTTGAGCCTTACTATATACCGATACATTTTGTTCGAAGACAAAAAATAATTATCGAACAAAGTCATTTATTATTTAGTAAGAAATGTAGTTAGTCAATAATAAGGGACAAAAGAATTAGTTACTGTCCAATTTGATTTCTTCATTATTATGTCTTACTTCGTTGCTTTTTCGCCACGTAGCGGGGCTATGCGGTCGTATCGGCGGTCCGATCAAAAATGCCTTGTAAGACAAAATACTAAATAATCAGCAACTTTAGACGGGTAGCCAATTTATAAATTTTGACAAGGTCTTTTCATGATGTTAAAAAACTTATAAACAGCATACAGAGTTTATATTTTAAGCAAATCAGAATTGATTAAAGAAAATTATAGAAGATTTAAGATGTTTGGCTCATTTATTTTTTAAAAAATAATTAAATCATAAAAAGATATATTATGCAAATACCAGAAACAAAACATGAAAGCCCACAAATTGATAAGTTTGTCAAAGAAGGTTTTACTTCAAGCTATAAAATGGAAGATGGAAAGCTAAAAGATCTGGAGACAGAGAAGCTTTTTTCGCCTAAAGAAGTAACCATTTACGATGAATATAGATATGAAGGAATGAGTAACCCCAGCGATATGTCTATATTGTATGCCTTGAAAACAAAAGACGGAAACAAAGGAACATTGCTGATTCCTTATGGTCCAACAGCGGATATTCAATTAGCAGATTTTATGATGGAAGTGACAAAAGATATGCGCAACAATAGATCTACTGAAGAGGTCGAAAATGCATTGAAAGATAAATAAAATTATTGGGGGTTTCGAAACCTTTAGATTCAATAGGTTTTCAGTTTCCTAATTCTTCAAAAACCTTCAACGTTTCCCTTGCAGTCCGTTCCCATGAAAACAGCTTGGCTCGTTCAAGTGAGGCGATGTGCATTTGATTGTAAACAGCTTTACTTAATAATAGCTCTTTTATTTTACTTAACAATTCATCAGCGGAATTGGGGTTAAAGTAAGCAATAGCATCTCCTCCAACTTCTGGTAGGCTGGAAATATTTGAAGATAAGACAGGTGTTCCGCAAGCCATTGCTTCTAAAACAGGTAAACCAAAACCTTCGTATTTTGACGGGTAGACAAACAGCTTTGCTTCTCTATATAAAATGGGTAAGTCAGCCCGTTCAATATATCCCAATTCTATGATGTCCTTTTTAAAAGGAGAGCGGTTTGTTTTATTAAAGAAACCATCGTTTTTCCATCCACGTTTTCCACCTAAGACCAATTTGATGTTTGCATAAACAGTCTCTTGTTTTAATGCTTCAAAAGCTTCTAATAAAACATCCAAGTTTTTACGAACTTCTAGGGTTCCAACAAACAATAAATAGGGGGAATCAATTTTATATTTATTTAAAACATTCTGTGTGTTTTCATCATTTTTATTGGGATGAAAAATGGGATCTTTCCCCAAAGGGATTGCTGTGATTTTATCTTTGGTAAAAGGAAACAATCTGATCAAATCTTGCTTAGAAAAATTGGAATTGGTTATTAAGTGATGGGCATTTTTTAGGACATTTGGTAGTAATGCTCTATGTGAATAATGGCTGCTTTTGGTATGATAAGCCGGGAATAAAATAGGTGTTAAATCGTGAATCATCGTAACCCTTTTTATTTTAGAGGGCAACAAAAAAGGACCAAAGTGAGCAGGCTCAAAAACCAAATCGGGTTGTTCTTTTCTTAATAATAGTGGAATTTCGGTAAATAAGCGGAAGCGTTGGTGTAGTCCGTTTTTTACGGGAACCACCAATTGTTTGACATTGGTAAAATGAGAAAAATAATTCTTCTTTTCTGGGCGGATTATTAAGTATTCGTTTTGCTCATCCAACACCAAAAGATGCTGAAGCAACTCACGTAAATAATAGTGAATGCCCGCATACTGCAAATCCAATGCATCTCCGAGAATAGCGATTTTCATTCTTTTAGTTGTTTAGGTGTTTAGCGGTTTAGGTGTTTAGTGTTTCAGTCAAAGTTAAGTAAACTCCATTTCTAATTTCTAAAAGGCTAAACATCTAACCCCCTATAAGGCTAAACACCTAACCCCCTGAAACGCTAAATCCCTAACTCTTGATAAAGTGCAATATACCTATTCACCGTATCTGTTAATTCAAAGCGTTTGATGGGAGTTTGTTCCCATTGTTCCTCCTTGGCTTTTTCAAGAGCAGCCAATAATCCATCGACCGTATGTTCTTTCATTTTAATAAAACGACCAGAAACCACTTCCTTTAATGCCGTTAAGTCCGATGAAATGATGGGAATGCCCATCGCAATACATTCGGCTGCCATAAAACAGAAGCCCTCGCTGTAAGAAGCGATGACCACACAATTGGTTTGCCGCAATTCTTGTACCAATTCGTCATTTGATAAATGGTGATTTAAGATAAGATTGCTTTTTAATTGGTGTTTTTCTATTTCAGCTAAAATGCTTTTATACAATGGCTTGGGTGTTTTTGGAATAACCATCCGAATTCGACTGTTGGGATGTTTTTTTATAAAAATACCTGCTGCTTCTAAGAAAATATCAATGCCTTTTGAAATACCTAAGCGTCCGCAGTAGGTAAAAGTAAACGGTTGCTTGTTGTCGTTAATAGGCGTTGGACTTTGATATTTATCATAATCAATGCCATTGTGGTTGACCGTAATTTTTTCTTCTTTTATTCCTCCTTTAACTAACTGTTTTTTGGTGCTTTCTGATACTGCAATGAAACGATCGAAGGGTAATTTTAATAAAAATTGCTCGAAAGAGTAGTGTAGTATTTTAGCAAATTGGCTCATATAGGGCAATCGGAACCAAAGTTTTCCCCAAACTTCATGAAAAGTGATAAGTACTTTTTTACCCATTAACTTGCCAGCAAAAAAAGCGGGGACACCTGCATTATAGGAAGTTGTATGAATCAAATCGGCTTTTCGGGCGTGTGGTAAAATGGGGAAAAGTGCAAAAAAAGTAAAGAAGTAGCGATTGGAAAAAGGGTAGCGGTAGATGGTTAAATTTCCTTGTTCTTCTTTAAAAGGTGCGTCCTTGCTCAATTTGGTAGTGACCAACGTAACAGAATGACCATCGGCAGCAAGTTGTTCAATGAGTGTTTTAAACAGTGTTTCAACGCCACCTACATTGGGATAATAATTTTCGAGGACAAATAGAAGATTCAATGTAAGAGGATTTCGAGAAAATGAGACATGTAGCAAGCTTAAATTTAAAATGAAAATATAAAATGAAAATGAAAATGAAAAATATAAATGAAAAATATAAATTTAAAATGAAAATTAGAAAATGAAAATGAAAATGAAAATGAAAAATGAAAATTAGAATAAAAAAGAAAAATGCAAAATGCAAAAACATACATTAGAGTTCCTCATACAAACATATTTATTTCTCATCTATCCCTTAAAGTCCCGAAACCTTAAGATGAGTATTGACTGTCCGACCGCAGTCTCAAAATCGTCTGATTATTTGGGGACTTTTTCAATCGACTGTGTTGTTTGCTTTTCAGAAAGAATGGACGTGTTTTGTTCTGCTTTTAATTTTCTTGCTTCTTCTTCATGCATTGCCGATCTACGGACCAATTCGGTCATTTGTCTTTCCAATGATTCTATGACAGATGATAGATAGAATACGAATAAGAACAACAAGCCCAATGCGACAAAAATGAGGGCAGTGATGTTGCTTTTAAAGCCAAGGGCATTCATTAGAAAAGTAGTAAATGGATCAGGTACAATTGCCAATACAATGAGGGTAGTCCAAAAGAATATCCAAACAATAGAAGACGGCACACTTCTCCTCTTTTGCATCACACCTACGATGGTTCGATAGATGTAGTACACAGAAATGAGTGGGACCAACCATTGATAGATTTCTAATTCCATTGGAGAAAGTTACTAATGCTAAAAATCAAAGATAATTGAAAAAACAATGTGTTGGTATAATCCGAGTATTTTATGATGTTTGTAGTTTTTTAGATGACTCAATTTTTTAGATTCTAAACCATTTTTACCTAAACATCGTACTTTAGACGGTAAGCATTGATGTAAGTATCAAAATAATAATTAATACTTAGGTTGAATCTGACGCCCCCAAAAATAGCAAAGTTGTGTTACTCAGCTACTTATTGTTCCATTCCAATAAGAAAGCTTATTTTTGTGGCATAAAAGTTACTTATTTGGTCTTTGAATATCAAATAAAATACAATTATAATCTATGGGAATGAAAGCATATAAAATAGTGTCGGGAATCTTTATGGTTTTGTGGGCATTGTTCATATTGATGGAGTATTGGCAAAAGCACCCATCCTATTACTATTCTTTCTCGAATTTCCATTATATAGACCAGATAATGAATTTACTGGTCATTGGGATTATTGTTTGCTGGGCAGGATTGGGTATTAGAAAATTAAAAGAGCCGCTCAAAATAGTCAATGGTCTGTTGTTGTATGGAATTGTGCTGGCAATTATTTTGGGAAGTATTGGTATTTTTTACATCAAAGTTTTGGATCGAACCGAGCTGAATTTTATGAGAATCGCTTCTGTTTCTTGGCGAATGATTTATAATTCTGGTGCGGCATATTTGATCATTTTAGGCGCTTATTCCATTGGATCAACCATTTCTCGATATACAGGTCGCTTTTTTGAATCCAAAGATCAGCTGTTGATTGATCTGGCAGTAGGTATTATGGGCTTGGTGTTTGTACTGTTCTTTTTAGGTGCTTTCTCTTTGTTAAAATGGTGGACGGTAGCGCCCATTCTACTTGGGTTTTTGTTGTTTAACTACAAGGACAGTCTCGGGTTTTTAAAGGCAACACTCATACAACCCATTCACGTTAGCAAAGACATCAATCTGGTTGGATTGATTGGTTTTTATATGATATTGGTTACCATCAGTCTCAATTTTGCTCAGAATATCACTCCTTTCCCAAGAGGATATGATGCCTTGTCTTTTTATGTCAATATTCCCTCTTTAATTAGTGACCACTCTGGTCTAATAGAAGGTTATTCGCCCCACAATTGGTCGCTCTTTATGTCATTGGGTCTGGTCTTATTTGGAGAGATTGAAACGGTGTTGATTCTTTCTTTTATTGGGGGAATACTCAGTTTGTTTGCCCTGTTCCGTTTGGGGCGTTATTGGTTAAATTTAGACATCAACTACTTGATGTTGGGTATGGCAATGTTGTATATTACACCAACCATTGTCCATCAATCGAGTAAGGAACAAAAGATTGACTTGGGGTTGTTGTTTATCAGTTTGGTCATCATTTTGATATTTGCCTACTGGATTAAAAACCGCTTTTCTGCTCAAGGTGAAGAGGTGGAACAAACAGCTAAAAATCCTATGTTGGACCCTTATATTGTCCTTATGGGGTTGTTGTCGGGTTTTGCCTTTGGAACGAAATTCACTACCTTGTTTTTATTCTTTGGAATCATTTCTGGTATCTGGTTTGCGTACAATGGAAAGCTGGGTTATTTGGGCATCACATTGGTCAGTCTCTTTGCTATTTTGTTGGCAAGAGTAGACGATATGTCTGGTTTGAGGCAATACCACCTTTTTGCTGATTCCCTTAAGTGGATTTTATTGGTGGCAGGCTTGGGATTACTGGCGTTTGCGTTTGTGAAAAATCGTCAAAAGATGCTCCAGAGTATCAAGTTGAGCATCATTTATGTTTGTTGCTTTACACTGCCATTTTTACCGTGGGTGAGTAAAAACTATTTAGAAACCAAACAATTTACCGTAGATGCATTACTAAATGGAAACAATCGCCTGGGTCCTGATTTGAACCTGCGAGATATGCACCAGAATTATCAGCAGTGGAAGAAAGATAAAAATCAATAATCAACTCCTCTGTTTGAATTTTAATAAAAAAGAAAGTTTGATAAAAACGAATAAAATAAAGTATTGGCAACTCCTTTTCTTTGGGGGATTTTTCTGTTTGACTTTAGGGGTTTGGGGGCAAAATCAAGCACAACCAAACAATAAAAAGGCGAAATCTGAGCAGCAGAAAAAGCAGCAGAAAAAGAAAGCCGATAGTAAAAAATCGGGCAGAACCAGTTCCCCTATCCGAGAAGAAATTCAGCGGTATTTTGGGTATGAAACGCTTTTGTTTCGCTACCTTAATCTGCCTTATGATGCGACTTTTAATACCAATGTTGCAGGACCACACATAGAAGGTGGCTTTTTATTATTGTTGTTTTTTCCCATCTTAATATTTTTGGGTTTCAGGCGAAAACCACTTTGGGGAATCGTGGTTGTTTTAGGGTGTTTTGGCTTACTGCTTATTTCAATCCCTCATTCTTTTATCTACAATAATAACTTACAAAGTGTTCCAGCCAATGCGACGGCACTGAATGCCTATTTGAATACGACTTCTTTTGATGATGCGCCTATAAGTATTTCATTGGCGTATTTTTATAAAACAATTTTACCCATTTACGAACCCATCAACAACTTAGTCAATGGGTTTTCTGGAAATGCTGATTACGTAACATACCCTTTATTGATGGTGCTGTTTGTTCTTGGGTTTTTATTCATCCAATACCGATTACAATATAAATCTCTTTCTGAAAAAGCCATTGCCAATGTGGTGTTCTTTTACAGCTATCTATGGTTTTTAATGGCAGCTGGTATCATTTGGTACGGCTATTTGATTTTACCAATGAGTATTTTATTCATCGTTGGTACTTTAACCTATTTGAGTAAGCAAGACGGTTTATACAATCTTGCATTAAAAATATTTTTAGTTGTCGGCTTAATTTGGTTGACAATGGGTCATGTTGTACGTACGTCTAATGTAAATAAAATTGCCAACGATGCTTCTAGTAAAAGTATGGTGGGTAAAAGATTGTTTGATGAACCTATGGTGTTGTATCAAACAGGCGATTTGAATACCAAAGAAGTCTTTGAAAAATATTTGCCTAATGTTACTACCGCTATAAGTACCATTAATTCCGATGAAAGTAAATTGGTCTATAGAGCAGGAACGTCTTTGCCCTTCTTTATTACCAAAAACGACGACCGTGTATTCTCTGACAACTTACTGAGCTTTTTTATTACGATGGTCAAAAAATACCAGATCAATAGTACCATCGCCGATGTTTTAAAAGCCAATAATTATGAGTACATTATTGTCAATCTGAACTTGGCAAGTATTGATAGAACGCCTGAAAAAACACTCCAACGAAAGTTCGTTACTTTTATGACTTTCCTGGAAAATACCGATAATATTGAATTACTGGCTACCGACCGTCTGCTGAAGGTACAAGGACCCAACAATACCCTCCAATATCAATATGGAATTGAAGGCGAAATCCAAGTTTCAGGTACTTACGCCGTATATCGAATAAATTGAATTTGAAACCTAAAGGCTTAATCAATCGTATGTTTATAGTAAATATTTAAAGTTTTAACATATAATGCCAAAAGTGACCGTATATTTGTATATAGTCTTATTTGTTGCTAGTCGTTAAGAAATCTTGTTTGTAAAACGAAATAAATCTAGCATTATATCTCCTAAATTATGGTGAGCCATAAAAACCAATATATCGATAAAGCGAATGTCTTTATAATTATGCCTGCTAAGGACGAAGGTTCTCGTATTGGTAAGGTTATAAAAAATGTTCGTGGAAATGGCTATGACAATGTAGTCGTTATCAATGATGGTAGTGGTGACGATACAGCAGACGTTGCTCGTTCTTTTGGTGCGACCGTACTGACACACTCCATTAATTTGGGTCCTGGTGCTGCTACTCAAACAGGCATCAGTTATGCCGTAAGTCAAGGAGCACAAGTCATCGTTACTATGGACTCCGACAATCAGCACAAGGCATGCGACATTGATGTCTTGGTTACTACTTTAATCGACCAACAATTAGACATCGTTATTGGCAGTCGCTTTCTCAATAAAGAAAATAAAATTCCCAAACAGCGTATCTTTTACAATAAAGTGGGAAACTGGGTTACCTATATGATCACGGGGCTTAAAGTAACCGACAGTCAATCTGGTATGAAAGCCTTTAGTGGTGATTTTGCTCGTCAGTGGGAATTGACCTGTAATGGTTTTGAGTTTTGTATGGAAATCATTTGGAACATTCAGCGGCATTCTGCAAAGTATATCGAAATTCCTATCAAAGTAACGTATTCCAAAGAATCTATGAGTAAGGGGCAAAACCTACTCTCTGGATTTAGAATGCTCGGGCGAGTTGCTCGTTCCTTTTATTTAACTTCTTCTAGATGATGGCAAATCGACGCCATTTTTTACAAACATTGGGATTGGGTGTTTCTACGCCAATTCTTTCTTCTTTTTCTTTTACTGAATTAAACGAACTTCCTGAATCGGATTTCTGGAAGGCAATTCGTCAATCTTTTCCCATATCAAAACAGCCGTTTATCAACCTCAACAGCGGTGCGGGTTCCAATCAACCGTATGCAGTCATTAAATCTGTCAATTCTTATTATGAAAGGGCGAACGAATTGCCCATTTATGATGCCTTAGAAGAATGGGGGAGTGGTCGAATGGCAATCAAAGAACGCTTGGGAAATTTATTGGGCTGTCGTAAAGATGAGCTGGCGCTGACTCGAAATACAACGGAAGGTTTGTGTAGCATCATCAATGGTTTGCCCTTGCCCAAAAAGAGTGAAATTGTTGTTGCTACGCATGATTATCAGACGGTTGTCAAGACTTGGGAGCAACGTGCCGAAAGAGATCGTCTTTCTATTAATAAAATTGATTTTGATCTTGCTACTGTAAGTCGTAATGAAATTATTGAAAGTTATGAAAAGGCTTTTAATAAAAAAACGGCTTTGGTGGTCTTAACTGAAATGACCCACAGGGAAGGCGCAATTTTGCCTGTTCGTGAAATTGCCGAAATGGCTAAGGCTAAAGGCATTCGTGTAATGGTTGATGCCGCCCACAGTTTTGCCCACAGTTCAACTACTTTACCTAATTGTGATTATTGGGCGACCAGCTTGCACAAATGGCTTTGCGCTCCTTATGGAACAGGTTTGTTGTATGTAAAAAAAGAACGCATCGCTGACATCCAACCGTTGTTTTTGGTTACGGAAAAACTGATGGACAGTATGATTAAATTTGAGGCTGCTGGTACTCGTGCCTATTATCTAGATATGGGCATAGCGGCTGCGCTGGATTTTTATGAAACGATTGGAATAGAACGAAAAACAAAGCGGCTACAATACCTGAAAAATTACTGGACATCTCAGTTGCTTAAAGACGATAGCATAACTTTTCTTACCCAACTGGATAAAGATCATTCTTGTGGGATGGCAAGTTTTTATGTGAAGGATAAAAAAACAAAAGCACTAAAGGCATATTTGAAGGACAACACTATTTTAGTAAAACAAACAACGATCAAAGACAAACAAGTCATTCGGGTTTCTCCCAATGTCTATACCAATGAGCAGGATTTGGACTTTTTTGTGGAGGCACTTAAGAGATTTTGAATGAAAGAATGTGCTTTCTTGTAATTTTCCGATGTCTTGTAGTTCTGACTGTTTATTTTAGGGTAAATTCACCAAAAAAATTAACTCTGAAAATATTCAAAAACGAAATGTCATTCCTGAAATTTTTGAAGAGAAACGTAAAAAATTATCAGGAATCTTGATTTTATGATTCATCAAACTTGAGATTCCCGATATTTCCTTTGTTTCACTACGAAAAATTCTAAGTTGTTGATTGGGCGGTAATGAGGTTTCTAACCTAAAAGACAAAGCCTCCAAATAGCATTTACAAAACTACTCCACCATCTCCACTCGCTCAGTAGGGGCTTTCTCTGCATTGCGGATTGCCACATAACGTGCCACCATTGTGGATAAGTTGATAAAAGGTGTGGATATCTCTGGAATGTCACTCATAACGGCTGGTTTGCCATTGTCTCCGGCTTCTCTGACGCCTTGAATCAGTGGCAATTGTGCCAACAGTGGTAAGTCAAAGGCATCGGCTACTTGCTGACCGCCGTCTTTCCCAAACAAATAATATTTTTTATCTGGCAACTCGGCAGGCGTAAACCAAGACATATTTTCGATGATGCCCAATACTGGTATGTTTATTTGCGGAAGCTTAAACATTGCCAATGCTTTTTTGACATCGGCTAAGGCGACTTCTTGTGGAGTTGTTACGACAACCGATGCTGTAACAGGCAATGTTTGTACAAGGGTCAGGTGAATGTCGCCTGTGCCTGGAGGAAGGTCGAATATTAAATAGTCTAATTCGCCCCAATGGCAATCAGTTACAAACTGTCGGAGTGCTGAGGAAGCCATCGGACCTCGCCAAACAACCGCCTGATTGTCTTCTACCATAAAGCCAATCGACAACAATTTGATTCCATATTTTTCAACTGGCAACATCTTATGTTTGCCATTTTCATCTTCATATACTTCGGGGCGCACTGCTCCAATATTAAACATCGTTGGAATACTCGGACCGTAAATATCGGCATCAATTAAGCCTACTTTGGCGCCCTCTCTTGCCAATCCCAATGCAAGATTAACTGCAACGGTAGATTTACCAACACCTCCTTTTCCAGAAGCGACTGCAATCACGTTTTTTACCCCGGGAATCAATTCTTCTGTGCTTAGGCGAGTCGTAGTTACATTGGAAGTAAAAGTGATGTTGATTGCCAAGCCTTCGCCAATTTTATCACGAATGGCATTGACGCAATCCCGTTCAATTTTATCCTGTAAAGGACAAGCAGGAGTGGTTAATTCAACAGTTACATCGACTTCTGTATCGGTAATAATGATGTCTTTTACCATGTTTAGTGAAACAAGATCACGTTTGATGTCGGGATCGTCTACCAAACTAAGGGCTGCAAGAATATCGGATTTGTTCATATAGTTTTTTAGGGGTTTAGTATTTTAAGTGTTTAGCGTTTTAGGAGTTTAGTTCTTATGGTTTGACTTTTTGATTTATAGATATCTAAGTGCTAAACTCCTAAATTTCTAAGCCCCTAAATCCCTAAATCCCCAGATTATTCTATATGAATTCTGTTCACCAAATTTTCGATTACATATTCTTCCATAGCGGTGTGCAATTCCTCTTCATTTTCTTGATAATCGTGGAAGAACCACATAAGAATAATACTAAGGATTAATGCGACCAAAGTGGTGTCGAAAGCCACATACATACTTCTAGTAAGTTGGCTCATTACAGCAGGATCACTTGCTCTATCGGCTAGACCCAATGCTTGTGCGATACCCAATATGGTTCCAATAAAACCAACAGAAGGCAATGCCCATACCAAATAGCGAATGATACTTTGGCGACCTTCGGCTTTGTTGCCGTTGATTTTTATTTGAGTAGATACTACTTCGAGTACATCCGAAATAGAGTTGTTTGAGCGAAATTTTGTAGATGCTTTACGAATGATGTCGGTCATTAAGAAACGGTGTTCTTTTTCGTAGTTGATCATTTTTATTTTCAACTCGTTTACCTCCTCAGGAGACAATACCCAATGTTCTTTTTCTGGAAGTAGATTGAGGTTAAAAGCCTGCTTTTCGTATTTCACCTTACTGCTCCTAGAATTGATTTCTAATATTCCCCAAAAGAAAATAATAAAAGACAGGAATTGAATGATGCCTGCTGGAAGATTACCTCCAAAGACTTGGCAGATTCTTTTAACCATTGGAATTTCGATGAAGTTGAATCCAACATAAAACAGTCCAACCATAATGGCTGAAATAATGACCGCAAACAATACGTTTTTTCCTCTACCTTTTTTCATTCTGTATGTATAATTTAAAATTGATTCTTTAATGATTTGTGAATTACCTTACTTCCAACATTTAAAGTTTTATAACGAGTGTATCCAAATATCCATTGTTGCCAACCAAGAACATCAGCGTAAAATTCATGTTTTGTACCTTGACCAATGCGTCGAACATAATGTCAAAGGGAAACCTAGAAGCCCTAATGACGGACCGTAAAGTTGGAACGTCGGTTTGTGCATATAATACATTGCCATCAAAGAGAAACTTTCCCCTAAAGTGACTGGTCGTAGATTCGTTTCCACTTTTAGGTGAAAATTGAATGGATATTTCTCTGATTATTCCCAGTGAATCTGCAACGCAAAGCAAGCCTTCATTATCAAAATAGTGAATGTCACCACTGTTGCGAGAAATGACTTTGAGTCTTTGCTCCAATGTATCAACAGAAACAGGTAATTCTAAAGCCTGATTGTTGATAAGCAGAACATTTTTCCTCGAATCGTACTCAATGGTCGCTGTCTCTCTGGTTTGTGCAACCAAAAAGATAGGAGCCAATGTGAATAGTAAAATAAAAAAACGAGTCATTTAAGTTGTTTTGGTGAAAGCTAAACTTCAAGCATAAAGCTGAATTTTTAGAACGCAATTGGGCTTTAAATCTGAAACAGTACTATTGTTTTAATCAAATAAAAATTCCAACAGTTACATCTAAAATGTACAGCACTCCTATTTAATTTTAGAAAATTTTACAATAAAAAAACACCGCCAAACATCATACGTTATGTGTGTATTTTCATTTAGGCTTGCTATAGTCTATTATGCTAAGTTGTGAAATACATTGGTGACATCGTCGTCTTCTTCGATGAAATCAATTAAATCTAATACCTCATCTATTTGCTCGTCGTTTAATTCTTTGGTGTGATTGGGAATTCTCTCCAATTCTGATTTTTCTACTTTAATGTCGTTTTTCTCCAAAGCTTCTTGCATCATTCCAAAGTTGGTAAAAGCAGAATAGATTTGGAAATATTCCTCTTCATTGCTTTCGGTCGTATCAATTTTCTCTAAGCCAAAATCAATGAACTCCAATTCAAATTCCTCGATGTCTGGAATGTCTTCTTTTTTGATGTAGAAAACCCCCATTCTATCAAAGATAAAATCGTGCATACCTTGTGTGCCCAAAGATCCATTTTTTTTACGGAAATAAGAGCGCACATTGGCGACAGTTCTAGTGGTATTGTCTGTGGCTGTTTCAACAACAACAGCGACTCCATGTGGTGCCATACCCTCGTAAACGACCTCCTCGAATCCAGTAGTGTCTTTATCCGATGCTTTTTTAATTGCCGCATTAATACGATCTTTGGGCATTTGGACAGCCTTTGCGTATTGGATGGCTCTACGTAAAGTAGAATTGGTATCAGGATCGGGACCACCTGCTTTTACAGCAATGGTTATTTGTCTACCAGCTTTGGTAAATTCTTTGGCCATTTTATTCCATCTGGCCATTTTTGTTGCTTTCCTATATTCAAATGCTCTTCCCATTTTTTTGTTTCGTTGATTTATATTTTATGTCAGGACAAATATTGATGTCCTTTATATTGTTATGTACGACTACAAAAGATCGTTCGTTCTGTTTTATTAAGTAGTCTGACAAAAATAACTTAACAATTCTCTGTCATTCTTTTGGTGACTTAATTGTTGTGATTTTTCCACGTAGCTAAGGCTATGCGGTAAAATAACGCCTCATAAGGCACTCAAAATAATTGGCAGTTAATTGTCAACTTATTTTTGTCAGACTACTTATAAGTAGATTTTAGCCTACCGCCTCACATCTAAAACTTAAGATGGTTTATAATTAATGGCAACGGTCTTAGTATAGTCTGTTTGTAAAACGCTGTTTGCCGCTTGTTCGTAATCGTTTGATTCGTCGGTATTTTTGAAGGCAAGTTTGGTTTCCCCTGCTTGGACAGTATCGCCATCACGAAGATACACCGTTTGCCCAGGCAATAATCGTTGTTCAAATCCATTGATAAAAGTGCCATTGGTACTTTTACGGGTTCTATCCAAACCACTTCCGTCTTGTAGTACGTGAATAAAACGGTGTAGATAGTCTTTTTTGACCAAGATTGAACAGTGAATCCGACTGACATAGCGATCGTCTCCGATTTTTATGTCAACGTGGTGTGGACCATCTGGTCTTCCAATGATGTTGTTTCCTTCAAACAGTTCGTATAAAACAGGTGGGCGGTCTTCGGTATGAACGACCAGCCAGCCAGCAACGATTTTACCTATCTTTTCGGGATTCTGATTTTTGCGCACCACAATATCGGTCGCTGGTCGAGGTGGAGGCGAGTCTTGGATGTCTTTGTTGCTTACTGTAGGCTGTTTGATTACCTCTTCGATTGGCTTCAACTCAACTTTTGGTGTTTTTTTGACTTCCGGAGTTGGCTTTTCGATGGGCGTTTCCTCTTTTTTATCAAAAAGCTTGTTAAAGGCATCAATTCTTTCCAGCTGTTTTTTACTTTTCTTTTGATATTTTTTATTCAGCTCCTCTTGAGGAGGAATGTCTTCCTTAACCTTCTTTGGTACGGGTTCCTTTTTTTTATTCTTAAGTTGATCACTAAGAATATCCATCACACTCCTAGATTTTTCCTTCGTTTCTTTAGGAGTAGTTTGTTCTTTCTTTGCAACTACCTTAGGCGTTGTTTTGGTTTGTTCCTTCTTTTCTTCTGGTTTACCAAGTTCTTCCCTTTTTCCACGCATTTGGTCAACAATTGCCTGATTGTTGTCGTTTTGCTTAAAGTCTTTAATGACTTTGTGTTCGGACTGCTTCTCGTCTGTTTCCGTATACTTATGCATCGGATAATTGCAATAAATGCATCTATACTTGGGGCTTGTTACTGGAGTTACTCTCTTGCAATTATAGCATTCTACTTTAGCCATAGCTTATTAATTAGTTAAACTTTTAACGGTGAGTAATTAAATGATTTCAAAGACTCAACGAGTTTAGGATATGTGTTATTGGAATTTGTTTAATCCTTATTGATAAAAACGTTCAAAGATACGATTTCAATATCCTAAAAAACGCCTACAAATATACAAATATTAGGTACAGCAATTTTGCATGTGAACCTATTTTTGACCGTTGTCAGTCAGAGATTTACATTTATGTCTTTTTTTGAGTTTAAAAGACAGAAAAAAATGGGGGATTGTATACACCACAAAGTGGTTGAGTAGGAGAGGAAGAGATTTGAGTAAACTTGTTCAATTTTAGACTCACAGGACTATTGCCCCAAAACGTACTTTAAAATAAGATCCATCACCATTGGACGATCTTCTAGTTTTGCTTGGTCCATTAACTTTTTACCCAAATCAAAATCATGTGCTCCGCCACATTTTCCATTATACAGCATAAAGCCCAAATAGAACTTAGACTCGGTATCAAACTCAAGAGAATTGGCGTAAGGCATTAAATAGCGATAGCTGTTGATGTAGTCTTTACGCTGAAAATATTTTTTACCCACTTCAACAGCATCTTTAGCTTCTGCGCTGGCTTGTGTTGCTTTAGGTAATTCTAGGAAACGTTCTTCTTCGCTCTTTTCTTTAAAAACAGGTGGAGGCGGAGGTGGGGAATACGGTTTAAAAGTAGGTCTGATTACAGGAGCGGTGTCTTGCCCCAAATCAACTTGCTTCAAATCAGGCGTACCCATAATTTTTTCTATTTCTATAGGAGGCTCACGTTTTACGGGAGGATCAATAAACGAAGGGCGTGTCAATACCTGTGTTGCGTTGTGGTCGATGATGGCATTTTGCTTGACATGTTCGACAGAAACCTTGCTTTCCAAAATATCCAACAATTCCGATGCGTTACTGACCCTATCTGGAGCATTTTTAACCAGACATCTTCTGACCATTGTTTGATAAGGTTCTTCTAAGCGGTTGTATTCTATGACAATGTTCTTAAAAAGAATGTTGTTTAGAATTTCTTCGTTGCTCAAACCTGTAGAACGATTGCCAAAAGGCGTGTTTTGGGTAAATAATTCGTAAATAATGATGCCCAACGACCACAGATCTAAGTTGGTGCTGACTTTGCTATCAATACCAAATTTTGTGGGGTTAAACTGTTCGGGCGCCATATATTCTACACTGCCCAACAGTTGCGTAGAAGCACCATTGTCGTCAAACCCCAGTTGTTTACTGATACCAAAGTCGGCAATTTTTACCTTTATTTCTCCTTTTTTGTTTTTGTTTAATAAAATGTTTTTGGGCTTTAAATCCCTATGTGCAATATTGTGTTTATGTAAAAACGAAATCCCAAATAAGATTTCTTTTATAATAGAATGAATGAGTTCTTTTGGGCGTTCGTGAAATACCCTCGTAATGTCTCCATAATTGGCATATTCTATGATACCAACCTGTATTTTTTCTTTTTCGCCAATTGCATTGACTGATTCAATGATACTGGCATCGTAGTAGCGAATGAGGTTGGGATGTACGACATCTTCCATACGATTGATTTCCCCAATCATATCGTATTTCTCTGTCCAAGTACCATGAAAGAATTTCAGTGCTACATTTCGCTTTCTGACCGTATCATAAGCTTTATAAACACGAGAAAACCCTCCTTTTCCAAGTAAGTCGGTTTCTGGATTAAATTGATATCTATCTCTAAAATTCATCTATTTTTTTTGCACGATGTAGTTGTATGCTTGTTTTATTAGAACAAGAAAGCCTAAATTAAGTTGCTAACTATAAAACCAATTACGCACAATATGAGAAGTGCGACCATAATCCAAATAGGCATTAGGTCTTTGGTTTTAGACGCTCTTTCGGTTGCTTCAATGACTGTTCCTTTTTTGGTCTTTGGTTTTTTAACCACTTCCGTTTTGAGTTTTTGTTTCTCGGCTCTCTTCAGTCGCATTCGCTCTTTATCGGTTTCTATTTGAGCGAGTCTTTCTTGTTCCGCCTTTTTCGCCACTTCCGATTTCTTATTTTTCTTTAGCTCTTTTATTTTCCTTTTTTCTTCAATACGCTCTCTTTCAATATCTTTTCTTTCTTTTTGATCTTTTCTAAGCTCACGGGCTTCTTTTCTACGTTTTACCCTTAATTCCTCCTCCTCTTTTCTTCTGAGTGCAGCCATTTCGGTGGCTTGCGCTTTCCTACGATTTTCCTCCTCTTTTATTGCCGCCTCTTTTTCTGCCCTTAATCGCTGTTTCTTTTCTTCTTGCTTTCGCAATTCTGTATCAGAAATAACCTGAGCCACTTCTTTTTTACCCAAAAAAGCAGCACTTAAACTAATGGCTTCTTTGCTGTTGTGTGGCGTACTGCTTCCAATGAGTTCGCCTTCTTCTGATTTTAAATCAAAAATATAGACTTCACTATCGGGTCTTAAATGATAATTTTTTTCGGCGTATGTATGTTTATAGACTTCCTTGACACCATCTTTACAATCGTATTTATTATCATAAGAGCGACTGACAAAAATAGGTTCCCCTTCGTTGTTTAATAATTGAAAGTAATATTGCTGATCGACATCTTGATAACATTCGTAATTGATGTTGTGGTAATCACCACGAGCATAAAAGACCCGTTCTTTTTTGACCTCCATTTCTAGGTCTTTGAGTGATTTACCACAAATGCTCATCATATATTTAACGGCAATAGTTCTTTCTTCGTGGGTTTCAAATTCTTCGCTGGTGGCAAATACTACGCTGTTTTCATCTTGTACTTCAAAATAATAAAACCGATCGTCTTTTGTTTTTCTATGATGAAAATTTTCAGCATCACAGCTTAAAGCCAACACCATTTTAACTCCTTTTTGACAAGCTTTTGGATAGCGGTAAGGCATGCTTTCTAGAACGACAATGCCTTCATTTGTGGTATATTGAAAAAAATAGTCTTTCTTGTCTTTAAAAATGACGTACTTCATGAATCTTTAATTTCTTATAAAACTAATTCTATGACGAACCAAATTTAGCTTTTATTCTATTTGGTTGAATCTTTTTTTTATAAAATGTTTTTAATAACTAGATTTTTGGTACGAGATATTAAACTAAAAAGCTGATACTTGATGGTTCAACCATAAATAATAGTCCAAAGTGGTGCAGTAAAATAGTGGATTTTATTCTAATGACTTACAAATTTATGGAGATTGTGTCACTGTTGTAAGCGGAAGCGGAGTTTATTTGTCTGTTTTGATTAAATTTTTACACCTGTCAGGTTACCAAAACCTGACAGGTGTAAAAATTTAATCAAAACCTGACAGGTGTAAAAAGTCTTAAATGTTAATTCAATGTAGTGGCGATTTCCCTACCAGTTATTTTTCGAACCAAATTGGTTAATACTTTTTTAGGACCAATTTCAACAAAAGAATAAGCCCCTTCCTCCAACATGTTTTCAATGGTTTGTTGCCAAAGAACAGGAGTAGTGATTTGTTTGATTAATTTTTCCTTTATGACATCAGGGTCAAGCGTAGGTTGTGCATCTACATTCTGATAAACGTGACAAATGGGTTCTTTGAAAACGAGTTTATTGAGTGCTTTGGTAAAAGGCGCTACTGCCGACTGCATAATATCGGAATGATAAGCGCCAGCAACATTTAAGCGAATACACTTCCGAGCTCCTGCTTCAATCAATTTAATAGAAGCTTCGTCCATGCCCTCTATTGTACCACTGATGACCAATTGTCCCGGGCTGTTGTAGTTGGCAGGTGTTACACCTTCGATTTTTGAGCAGACTTCCTCTACTTCCTCATTCTCCAAACCTAAGACAGCCGCCATAGTAGAAGGTGTTGCCTCACAAGCTTTTTGCATTGCTTCTCCTCTTGCTGCGACCAAACGCAAGCCATCACCAAAAGAAAGGGCACGACTGCTGGTTAAAGCAGAAATTTCACCCAAAGAATGTCCTGCTATCATATCGGGTTTAAAATCACGAGTTGTTTTAGCAATAACAACTGAATGTAAAAATATGGCAGGTTGTGCATATTTAGTTTGCCTGAGTTCATCGGGATCACCCTCAAACATTAGTTTGGGAAGGTCATATCCCAGTACATCCTTTGATTTTTCAAAAAATTCTCTTGCAAGATCAGAACGCTCGTAAAGTTCTTTTCCCATTCCAACAAATTGTGATCCTTGCCCTGTAAAAATATACGCTCGCATAATTAGTTAATGATTTGGTCCACTAGATTTTTAACAATGTAAAAGTATGTTTAAAAGTCTTGTACAACTATATATTATCAAGAAATTTTATTTTTAATCAAACTTATAAATTCGTTTCGGGTTTGTTCTTGTTCAAAATCTCCCCTAAAAGCCGATGTAGTGGTAAGGGAATTTTGCTTCTGAACACCACGCATCATCATGCATAAATGTTGTGCTTCAATGACAACTGCCACTCCAACTGGCTGTAAGACTTTATCTATACATTCCAGTATTTGGTGCGTCAATCTTTCTTGTACTTGCAGTCTACGAGCGTATACATCTACAATACGAGGTACTTTGCTAAGTCCGACTATGTGTTTACTTGGAATATAAGCGATGTGGGCTTTACCAAAGAAAGGTAGTAAATGATGTTCACAGAGCGAATATACTTCAATGTCCTTGATAATAATCATTTCGCTATAAGACTCTTCAAACATAGCTCCTCTTAAAATGGCTTCAGCATCCATTTGATAACCATGCGTTAAAAATTGCATGGATTTGGCAGCCCTTTCAGGTGTTTTCAATAAGCCTTCTCGGTTAATATCCTCACCGAGGCTTTCTAAAATAATTGAATAAAATTTGGATAAGTTGTTTGTAGTTGCGTTGTCATAATAATTTTCCTGCTTGTAAAGCACTTTCTTCTCTTCTGGCATTTTCTTCTACTTTTTACAATTTTGCTTGATAGCTTACAGTCGAATCATACATCATCCAAAATATTCAACATAGATGTTTTCTGTTTCAACCAATTTAATACAATGTAATTCACAATGAGTGAGTTCTGGTTGAAGTTGTTTCCAAATAGCTATTGCTAAGTTTTCAGTTGAGGGTACAATGCCTTTCATAAATGGAACATCTAAATTTAAATTTTTATGATCCAATTCCTCTACGATTTTAAGCTTTACAATTTTACTCAAGGTATGTGCATTAAACACAAAACCTGTATCAGGATCAGGTTCCCCTTTTACGGTAACAAAAAGCTCGAAATTGTGTCCGTGAAAATTTGCGTTTGCACACTTCCCAAAAACAGCTCTGTTCTTTTCGTCACTCCAAGCAACGTTGTGTAATCTATGGGCCGCATTAAATCGTTCCCTTCTTGTCAAATATACCTTACTCATTGTACAAAGATAGATGCTTATAAAGCCAAAAACATCTTTTCTTATTCTGAAATTAATTTGGAATTTAAAATAGTTTAACCTTAAAGTTAAGAAGTTTTATCTAAACTATATAGTTTAATGGCTCTAAATTAAGTTTGTGTAGGTTTTTTGGGATATAAAAGATGGTTTTTTAATCAAAAAAAAACTGATAACACCAATGCTATTGTGAATAAAAGTTGTTGTTGGTATCAGTTATAGGTACTTTTTCGAAAGTTTATTTGGAACTAAATATTTGGGTTAGCTGTTAAATATGTAAAAAATAAATATAAGTAAGTTTATGTGTTGAATAAAACACAAAGTAATTTATCAACTCTTTATACTAATAAAAATATATGGAAGAATATTCAAACCCTGATTCAAATGTCCCAGGAACACTTCAAAACAACGAAAAGCAAATGGCTATGTTTGCGCATTTAGGCGGACTGGCTGGCTTTGTTTTTCCTTTCGGAAACATTATTGTCCCAGTTATTATCTGGGCGACTCAAAAAGAAACTTCTGCTTATGTTGCCAAACATAGTTTAGAATCAATCAACTTCCAAATATCGTTGACCATTGCAGCCATTGTTGCTGGATTTTTGTGTTTTGTCCTCATAGGTTTTCCCCTGCTAATTTTGGTAGGTGTATTGGGCATTGTTTTCCCTATAATCGCTGCTATAAAAGCCAATGATGGTTTTGATTATCGCTATCCGATGACAGTAAGATTGGTCAGCTAAAGAGACTTTTTAAGTTCAAGTATTAAGCGCAAGTTCAAGAATTAAGTTTAATTCACCTGATTCTTGAACTTGTGCTTTTTTATTTACCAGCCCATTCTGCCAAGAAAAGAGGATCTATTTTGTAAACATCTGGATAAAACTGTAGTTCGTTTTGTTGATTGACAGTTGCCGTAAAATACATTAAGAAAATTGGAATAGATTGTTTGAGATAAATACGCTTGTTTTTTCTCAAATTTAGTGCATTGTCCAAGGCTTCTGGTCCCCATTCTGGATCGTCTTTGAATAGGTAATACGCCAATTCCATTGGGTTTTCAAGACGAACACATCCGTGACTGAATGCCCTGTAGGTTTCTGCAAACAATCTTTTAGAAGGCGTATCGTGTAAATAAATGTTATTCTGATTGGGGAACATAAATTTTACCGTTCCCAAAGCATTTTTAATGCCAGGCTTTTGTCTAAATACATAAGGGAAACCAGCTCGTCCCACACTGCTCCAATCTATAAAAGAAGGATCAATGGCTGATCCACCTGACAAGACTTCATAGTTGTTTCTAGACAAATATCCTGGATCTCTTTTTACTTTGGGTAAAATTTCTCTAGTAGATATACTATATGGAACAGTCCAATAAGGGTTGACTTCTATATATTGTAAGATGTCGCTAAAAACAGGAGTGCTGTTTCTCACAGTCCCGACCATTACTTGTTTGTGTAATCCAGATGTATTCCCCTCGAATACATCTAAATAGTAACCCGCAATATTTACGATAATGTGCTGACCACCTAAATTTGCTGGAAGTTGTCTCCATCGATCAAGATTGATTTCGATGGTAGGAATCCATTCGGCAAGCGGTTTGCTCATTGTTTTTATGGTATTGGGTCCTGCCACTCCGTCGGGTTCTAGCCCATAAGCCAATTGGTATTTTTTCATATAATTTACCAAAGTAGAATCAAACACCATTAGTGAAGCAGTATCTTGAGCAGTCAAGTTGTTTTTGTTTTTACCCAAAAAGATGTCTTCACTTAACTGAGGATAAAGAGCAGTCAGACGATTTCTTATAGACAACACACTTTTCGAGCTGTCTCCTAATTCGATTTTTTTGTCAGAGGCAATGGTCCAAGAAATGGTATCTGCCTTTGCCAATTCTTTAAACTCCCTGTATTTAGCCAGTAGGGCAAGGTATTGCTCATTTTCTGGTTGCACACAGTCAACACCATCCTTTACAGTTGGAGACTCTATGATTGCTTCTAATAATTGATTGGGCACTTCGTCGTCAGCAGGTATTTCCCAATGAGTAGGCAACTTTTCCGAAGCAATTCTCCCATACTGCATATCTGTAGCAAACTGCAATGCTCTTTCGGTGAGCATAACATCGAACAAAGCCAAATCGGCAGGATCGGTTAAGTACATCTCTAATTTGTAGTTGTTCAAAGAGTCATAATGTTGCACCAAAGTATCGTACTCGTAATATTCAGGAGAAAGTGCAAAGAAATCGGCATTTTCGAGTACTTGCAGAAAACTGTCTCCTTTGGCAAGAAAACTCCCCTCGGAATACCATACCGCTTTGTAGCCACGTTGGCGATAAAAATCTTGAATAGGTGATGAGTAATCAACGGTATCCAAATCGTTTTCTAAAGGAATTTCTGTTTCATCTAAAACCAAGGAGATGTCTCCGGTGGTTTCAAAATCACTGTTTTCTTTTTCAATTAGTTGCCTTTCAACCAATTGTTTGATTTGTGTATTGAGTTCTTGGCCTTTTAATGATAAGGTAGATAAAACGAATAACAGCAGGTATAATGAATTTTTATTCATAATGGTAAAATTCAAATGTCATAAATTGTTGACTAAGTACTAATATATGGTAATATTTTTTATAAAAAAACCAAAGTTAAGTTTGTTTTTTTATCATTACTTTAGATAGAACTTTTTTTAATAGGTTTAGTTCGTATTGGTTTAAACCACTTTGTTTTTCATTCTATGATTACTGCTCCTAATAGTTTTAAAAAAACAATTATCTTTGTAAGGCTATGAAGTATATTATTGTTCTCATTATTTTGAGCTTCTCTTTTCTAAAGATAGAGGCTCAACAAGATACCCATTATACGGGCTATATGTTTAATACCTTGGTGGTCAACCCTGCTTATGCGGGAAGCCTTCCTGTGGCGAGAGCGATGGTTTATTATAGGCATCAATGGGCAGATATAGCCGAAGCTCCTCGTGATTTGAGCTTGAGTTTTCATACACCTCTAAAGGAAAATGTTGGATTGGGCTTATATGTGGAGAACGACCAAATAGGAGTGCACAATCGCTTGCGTGTTTTTGCAAGTTATGCCTATCAACTCCGAACAGATTTTGGTGACTTGGCTTTGGGAATACAAGCAGGTGGACTCAATTATTCTTCTAGTTTTACCGAAGTAGAAAACCTCATTGATAACGACGATCTTATCTTTGCTGAAAACCGCAGTCGTTTTTTACCCAATGTGGGCGTTGGTTTGTTCTTTTATACCAATAAAACCTATATTGGATTCTCTGTACCTCATTTGTTAAACAACGATATTTTGGATGAGGGCATTAGTAAACTTTCTCCGGAGGCAAGACATTATTTTATCAGTGGTGGAACAGTTTTGGATTTGAATAAAGACATTAAGCTCAAGCCTTCTGCAATGGTTAAACTTGTTCCTTCTGAAGCGCCATTTTCGCTGGATTTGAATCTGTCTTTTATCTTAAAAGAGCAATTTGTTTTGGGCGCTGCGCATAGATTGTCAGAATCAATATCTGGGTTTCTTACTTATTATTTCGATAGCAATCTTCAGTTGGGTTATGTATACGATTATCCATTGATTAATTTAAACGGTGCTTCGGGATCGCACGAAGTGTTTGTCGGATATGATTTTGCGGGAAAGAATAAAGGCGAGCGTATTGTTTCTCCTCGTTTTTTCTAAAAGTTTGTGGTTTAGAGATATTATAAAATAAAAAAGCCAGCTATTCAGAATAGCTGGCTTTTTTATGCATTTGATTTTGTCAGACTTATAGTCTTGAATTCACTTTACATCAACTCCATAGTCATTGCTACATCTTCCAAAGGACGTTCTTTGGTCGCTCCTTCGGTACTGGTTGGTACCGCAATGATTAGGTCTATGACTTCTAATCCCTCTACAACTTCTCCAAATACAGTATATTGATTGTCGAGATAAGGCGCTCCGCCTCTTGCTTTGTACCAGGCTTTGCGTTTGGGTGTCATATCAGGGTAATTGGCAAGTTGTTGGTCGTTCATTGGGTAGCCTTGTACTACAAAAAACTGGCAAGCACTTGATTTCCTATCGGGGTTTGAACCGTCTGGTAAGCGAGCAGCAGACAAGACTCCTTTTTTGTGAAAATGATGTGGTAAAATTTCGGCAGGAATTTGGTTGCAATTGTCTCTGCCCAAGGCTTGTTCGGATGTGGCGTTTTTAGAAAAAGGATCACCACCTTGTGCCATAAAGAATGGAATGGTTCTGTGAAACAAGGTTCCATTGTAAAAACCCTCCTTTACTTTCTCCAAAAAATTATCTCTATGAATGGGCGTATCGTTGTAAAGTTTTACGATCATATCCCCAAATTCTGTAGAAATTTTTACCATTGATTCTTTTTCAGGAGTACTACTGTTGGTGGTCAATGGATTTAGGCAAACCATTAAAACAACTAAAAGGAATCCAAATAATTTTCTCATAATCTTTAGAAATTTGATTTTTAAATTTTATTAAAAGATAAGGAATTCGAGGTTTTATGCGTCTATGGATTCATAGATTTTAATATAGTAAGTAGTCTGACAAAAATAAGTTGACAATTAACTGCCAATTATTTTGAGTGCCTTATGAGGCGTTATTTTACCGCATAGCCTTAGCTACGTGGAAAAATCACAACAATTAAGTCACCAAAAGAATGACAGAGAATTGTTAAGTTATTTTTGTCAGACTACTTAGCAGTGCTAAATATTTTATTATTGAATAGCGTTTACTCCAAGTGTCTATAACCTCAAGCTGGCTAATTTAAAGCCTCGAATTCACATTGAAAAATAGTCGTTAAAGCAATTTTGTTTTATTAAAATGCAAAAATAAAATAGCCTACGTTTTTTTCAAAATCCTAAGTAGTTTTTATCTTTTTTTCCACTTACACAAAGACCTGAAAATACTTTTCTCGTCACTTGTTCTAATACCTTCAAAAGTACTGACGCCATCTTGTAAATCTCCGACAATATTTACTTGATCGCCCCAATTGGACTCCGACTGGAATTGAATTTGCAGTTCTTCGATTTGGTTTTCTTTAACTAAGTTGGTGGGATGACAGTCGATTATCCATTTTACATAATTTCGATTATTGAGATGCTGGTTGCGGTCTAAATCACTGTAGCGAACTTTAAATGTCTCAAAAACATGGTCATTTACGGGAAGTGCCATTTTTTTTATCATCGCAGGGAGTGCGTCGTTGTCAATAAAAGTAACCCCTTCGGTAATTCCTTGGAGGCGAATGGGGCGTCGTCGTTTTAAATCAATTAAGACCCAAACAGAAGTACACCAAAATACGGGTTCGTCTTTTTCATTGTATCCAATAAAATCTCGATTGACCAATATGCCCGTAAAGCTTTTTAGCCAAGTAGTGATTCGGATGGTTTCATCAATGGTTGGAAGCTTATTTATTTTAAGATGAATTCGAGAAAGTATCCAGCATTTATTCTCTTCCAACAATGCCGTGCCTTTTCCATTTACATCTGCATGCTCCCAAGCCACCGCCTGCATCATATCAAACAAAATGGGCAAACTTAAGCAGTTGTCCATATTCATGTGCTCAAATTTTAACTCAAACGATCTGTCAATCTGATCAATATCAGGCATTGTATTGGCACATTTAAACGATTCTATAACAAAGCTCAAATGTACTGGTTTTTTGTTGGTATTGGTTGTTTTGGGTCAATGTTTTAATGGGGCAATGTAGGAATGAGTGAATGTTGAATGAGTGAATGTTGAAAGAATAATAAGATGCGTAGATAAAATTCAAGAATTTTCTCATTGAGGGAAGGGCGATTGATTCCAATAAAAAAGCACCAAATTTTGAAATACTTTCAAAATTTAGTGCTTTAGGAATCAGTAAAGAATAACTTTCCAATTTCACCGATAATCTTTTT